>Ga0326514_10000471_pt1 | contig 27333 bp, 34 predicted proteins | sample 3_2548_0518_D_FD_203653 | JGI IMG/M metagenome (GOLD analysis project Ga0326514, IMG submission 203653) | Bovine rumen microbial communities from UC Davis, California, United States - 3_2548_0518 | ecosystem: Host-associated > Mammals > Digestive system > Stomach > Rumen | place: USA... | reverse complement strand
ACGGCCAAAAAGTGTTGATAATCGGACTTGACCCAAATTGCAGTATTTCCGAAGTTTACGGAAAAGTTCTGCAAGACCAGAATTCAAAACTTCTTCTTACAGGCCGTGAAGTTCAGCCGTATTTGCTCAAAGAACATGAAAGCGGCGGAAGTCTTTCAATTATTCCAGAAGATCTTGATTTATCTATGCTTTCAAATGTCATGGACACGAAATTAAAGCTAGAAATCAAAAAACAGGGCCTTGCAGAAAAATACGACTACATCATTATTGACCCGCCGGGAACTTGGAACGCACAGACGCGCAACGCTGTTTTTGCAGCTGATACAATCATTGTAAGCGGCAAATGTTCGCCGCTCGACTTCAAAGCAACACTTCAATACATGGACACATTGCAGGATTGCTGCCTTGAATCAGAAGTTTTTGTTGTCTGCAATGCTTACAACAAAAACCGTGACCCTGGCAATATATGGGAACAGTATAAAAACACTTTTGGCGATTTTATGATTGAAAATCCTATTCCGCTTGTGAACAGCTTCCAGAAACTCGTTCAGAATCCAAATTATAAAATTCCTGTAACTGTAGAAAAGCGCATGATGAATTTTATTCAGACTGTAACAGGCAAGGAGTGGGCATAAAATGGCAAAGTTTTCAAACAACAATCTTTCAACAATAAAAATTCCACTTGAACAAATTCGTGAAGAAAGCGGCAATGTTCGCAAAGAATACGACTGGCAAGAAATTGAAAATCTTGCAAAAAGCATTCAAACAAACGGCCTTCTTAATCCTCTTACGGTAAAGCCGGGCGTAATTGAACCGGGCTTAGGTAAGAATGTTTATGAATTGATTTGTGGCCATCGCCGTTTACGCGCTCTTGCACTTTTGCAAAAACAGGGCGTTGATGTTGGCCTTGTGGAATGTTGCATTCGTACTGGTGACACTTGGACGCTGCAAATGATTGAGAATATCCAGCGCACAGATTTGACCGCCCAGGACAAAGAAAACGCAATCCGCGAAATGCTCACCAAAGGACTTTCCCAGAAGGAAATAGCAGAACTTCTTTCAAAGCCTATCAGTTATGTTTCTGACATTGTGGCAGGAACGAAAGTACGCGAAAAGGCAGAAGCGGCGGGGATTGATACAAGTTCGCTTAAAACTCGTGCGCTTGCGCAGCTTAGAAGTGTGAATGCAGAAGACTTGCCGGGTAAAGTGCAGGAACTTTCAGAAGCTGGCGGCACAAATGCTGCTGCAACAAAAATCTTGCACGACTACAAAGCTGAAACAAACGATTCAGAAATTAAAGTGCCGGATTTTGACGAAATGATTGAACCGTCTTCAATGTCTGAAGCTGATTTTTACGAATCTGAAAAATCTGAAAATTCAACTACTCATGTGAGTAACAAAAAAGAAGATTTTAGACGTAAAAATTGGAAGGAATGGGAAGAACAAAGTTTGTATCAGTTAAGAATTGGAATTTCATTTGAAAATATTTCAGATGCGAAACGCTGCCTTGAACTTATACAAAATAATTTTCCAAACATTTTGTACGCAACGCATTTGTTTAGATAGGTGAATTTATGCCGGAACCGCAGAAAGCCAAATGGCACTTTATTTATTCAGAAACTTTAAAACAGCGCATTGCCTACGATGAAGTGTCCGGCTGGCTTTTCTGTAAGGACGGCACAAAATACAGCCCGCAGGAATTGGCAATTATGACTGACAACTGGCAAAAATCGCATGAAGTACCGCTGGCAGTTCATTTGCTGAAAAAAGAATTCGGCGGCGAAATTGTATCATGCACAGAAAAATAGCAACGGGGGGGGCTTTGCCCCTATGTGAAATAAAATGGACTTTTCAAAATATAAAAACAGCTTATTGCAATATCTCCAATACAAGGGCATTGAAGCCCAGCGCGGCTTAATCCGTTGTTTTAATCCGCAGCATGAAGACAAAAACCCCTCTTGCGAACTTTTTGAAGACCACTTCAAATGCTATTCCTGTGGCATACACGGCGATATTTACGACGCTGTAGAAATCTTACAGGGCATAACAGACAAAGCCGAACAGTTCAAAGAAATAGAACGCACTTTTGGCGGCGCATCAACAGTCCCTGTTTTGCCTAAAAAATCCGCTCCAAAAACACGCAAAACAGAAGATTTTGCGACTGATCCAGATTGCGTTAAAAAGCTGGAAGATTATTTCAAACGCCATAAATCACGCAATGAAGAAGTTACAAAGTATTTAAACCGCCGTGCGCAGATTAAAACAAATAATCAGCTTCAATCATACCCTGTTGAAGTGCGCGACCGCATGGTAAACTATTTTTTCTACTGGCCCGGCTACACCATCGCCGAAGCTGAACTTGGCTGGCAGACGCTCGTTGGCGCGGGCATCCCCGGACGCAATCCCGAAAAAGGAAATAAAAGTCTTTGGGAAGCAAGCGGTGTTGTTTTTAAGGGTTTTTCCGGCTTTAAGCTCAACTATTATTTGGGCGGCAAGAGCAACAAAGTAAATACAAAAGGAATAAGCCCTTTTCCAATGCCAGGACTTTTGCCAAAAGAAAAACCCGTTGTTTTTGTCGAAGGTGAATTTGACGCTATCGCTTGCCGCGCTGCCGGAATTGAAAACGTATTTTCAACTTGTGGCGTAAACGGTCTTACTGAACCAAAAGCACAGGAATTTATTATTCCTAACAACATTCCAGAAATCACTTTTTTTGCAGATAAAGACAACGCACAGAATAATTATATCGGTCAAAAAATGTTCGGTTTAATGCCTTTTGCCGAAACCGACAAATACAAAACAAGCATTCCCGAAAAACTCTTAAAAGCTGGATTCAAAGGGCAAATCAAAGTTGCAATTTTGCCGGATAATGTGCCATACAAAGACACAGACGAAGCAATTCTTGCAGGTCGTGCAGATCTTGTTATTGAAGCAATTAAAAATGCACAGCTTTATAAAACGCCGGAAGTAAAAAAAGAGATTCACGGCACTTTATGGCTTGATTACGATACATTAAGCATCAAACGCTTGCGCTCGCTGCTTAAAAAAGTTGAATATAACTCATTGGACGAAGAAGACACAGAACTTTTTGCGCTTGCCTGTGTTAAGGCTTGCAAAAACAAAGAGACAATAAACGAAATCTTAAAATGGGGCGAAGGCAATATAACTGTTAAGCAGCTTGAAAAGAAATCAAACATAACCCCTTATTTTATTCTTGAAATTTGCGAAAAGTACGGCGTTTCAAACTACTTGCGCCGTGAACTTGAAAAAGCTCTTATTCCGGCAAGTGAAATCTTGCGCAATATAAAAGAGCAGCAAACTATTGTTTCCATTGATTATGACAAAATGGAAAACGATGTTAATTTTTTGCAGTTCCTAAATACGCAGGGTGTACGCTCTGCCGCTCTTACAGTTGCATCCGTATTGCAGGGGCGTTTGATTTATGTTGAATGTGAAAAACGCTGGTATTTTTTCAACGGTCATGTTTGGGTTCGTGAACCAGACGCACCGGGCGCGGCTTATACAATTCTGCTCAATCTCATGCTTAAATATCTTGAAAAGCACTTTGACAAAAAAAGCCTTATAAACGACCTTGTTAAAAAACTGGAAGGCCGCCGTTTCCGTGTAGAACTTGCGCAGGATTTGTCCGGCTTAAAACCCGATGTATTCCGTGAAAATGTTCCTTTTGACGGCCCGCAAATGCGCGAAACGCTCACACTTTTAGATTGCGTAGTAGACTTTTCTGGTAAAGAAATCGAATATCGAAAAAGCCGCCCGGAAGAATACCGCCGCGAAATGTTGCCCTACAAAGAAGAAGAATTACGCAAAGCTGGAAAGCCGGAAAAGTTTTTGGAGTTTATGAAGGGCAATTTCAAAGACGAAAAAACGCTTCAAACCTTGCTTTATTATTTATCGCTCATTCCTAGCCGTAACACTGGCTTTAAATACGGCGGCATTTTCTTAGGAAAAGGCGGCACGGGTAAATCTACAACTTGTAACATTGTGGAAGAAATATTCAAGGGAATGTGCGCCCGTGTAAAATCGGATGTACTTGTTTCAACAGGATTTAAACGCGCAAGCGGAAACGAAGCAAACCCGGAAATTGCAAAGCTGGAAGGAAAATGCTGTGCATTCGCCCAGGAAACCGCCCGCAATGCTTCACTTAATACGTCATTCTGGAAAGAGCTTACAGGCGGCGACACGCTCACAGCCCGTGGATTATACCGCGATCCGCACGACTTCATTCCAACCGCGCAAATTATTATTGCATCAAACTATTCGCCAAACTTTGACGCTCACGATGAAGCCGCAATTTCCCGAATGGTTGTAATTCCGTTCAATATCCAGCACAAAAAAGGCGAAGGCAGCAAAACGGCAACAGGTTTTATAAACTATTTGCGCCCGGAATTTCCTGCCGTGGTCAAATATTTTATGCAGCTCTACATTGATTTGAACATCAATCTGCATGGTGAAATTCCGCTTTCCCCAGAATGTGAAGGTTACAAAGGCCGCTATATCGAAGAGCAGAAAACAGACCTTGATAAATTTGTTAATGATTGCCTGGTATTTGATTTGTCCGGCGGAATCTATACAGAAGTCCAAAAGGCTTATGAATGTTATTTGAAATACTACGGACTTTCAGACGAAAGCAAAGAAGCCTTGACCCGCAATAAGTTTGTACGCTTGTTAAAACGCGATTATCGCGAAATCGACTACCGCCAGAAGAAGATAAACAACTACCCGGAACTTGTTTTCTTTAATGTCAAGCTTTCTGAACAGGGCTTGCAAACTTTGAATGAAACCGCGCCAACCCAGCAGCAGAATGACGGCACTTTGTTTGGTGATGGCGCAGAAAAAACGCAGACAAACAGCCCCGCAACACAATTTAAGCAGCGACCGCCAACCTACACACAGCCGCCAGAAGAACCCGATTGGGGTTTCCCGGATGATTCAGACGGCAAAATAGATATTTTCTAAATTTTAAGGAGTAAGAAAAAAATGATGAATAAACATGATGAAATGCAAAAGTATTTTTCCGCGATTATGAAAATTGCAGAAACAAACAATGAAGAAGCTTGCCAGGCAATCCACCGCGTTTGTATAGATGCAAGCAATTTTTTTGAAAACAACTACCCGGAAAAGGAAGAAGAAAAATAGGGGAAAATAAGATGTATTATCTTTTTATTCATACAAAATCTGAATTGCAAAAGTACAAAAGCGAGTTTGACAGGGTTTTAAAAGCGATTGAAGAAGGAAAAACTCCAGTACAAAATGAACTTAGATCGGCAAACACGATACTTTTTGAATCGTTCCCCTATCAAACTTTGTCTGGCATCTTCCTTGTTGTCGGTACGGCTATTCTTGATAAGTTAAAATTGAATGAACTTGCAAAAATTGCTGTTGTCCTAGTTATAAACAATATGTGCTATGCACTCGGAAATTTTATTTTTGCGTACGCAAAACATTTTTTGAGGCTTAGACTGTGCAAAAGGCTTGGAATAGAACCGACAGAAAGGAATATTGCTGTCATGGAATCTATGGAATATCAAAGTGTATGAGGTGTGAGTTTATAACGATGCTTGTTTTTACACTAAAAAAAGAATGGTACGAGAAAATCAAGAGCGGTGAAAAGACTATTGAGTATCGGGAAGTTAAGCCGTACTGGACGAAAAGACTAAACAGTTGTTTTACTATTCCAGCGGCAAGCCAGCTTCTTGAGGGGATAAGAAAAGAACTTACATTTAATTGTGTGTTTCCGTGCAAATTAAGGCTTGGTTACACTAAAGAATATCTGTCTGCAAGAATCATAAAAATCGAAATTGTAGACGGCAAAGATGCGGACTTACACATAGATAAGCCCGCATACGCAATACATTTATCAAATATAATGGAGGCGTAAAAAATGACTAAAGAACTTGTAGATAAAATAACAATACTTGAACTTAAACAGGAACTCAAAGGACACCTCAACAATGTGATGGAAGTTCTGAATGAAGCTAAAGAAGAAATCATTAGACTTGTAAAGGAAAATAAAGAACTGAAAGCACAGATTGAGAAAATGAAGTGTTGTGAGAATTGTGCGTGGTGGTACAAGTTGCCTAATGGACAGAGAGATTGTGCAGAGACTTGTGAGAATCGAGATAACTGGTGCTTAAGAAGGTAAAAGAATGATTTTGTTTAATGGTAAACCTGTAAAACTTACTCACAAAAAATGTCTTGTTATTTATATCAGTGGCGGCATTACTGGTGTGGAAGATTGGCAAAATGCTTTTATGGCAGCAGAACAAGACTTATCACAACATTTATACGCTCCGTTTATTATATTTAACCCAGTAAAAATTGCCAAAAACTTGGAATATACTTTTAAAATTCAAAAAAATAAAATGCCAGAATACACTGATTATATGAGAGAAGATATAAAACTCCTTGCAAAGTGTAATGCTATCTGTATGCTTCCCGGCTGGAAACGCTCAAAAGGCGCACGGCTCGAATATCGCATTGCAAAAATCTTGAATATGCAGGTTCTGGAGTGGCAACCAAACTGATGAATTATGTTTCGACTTTGCCAGTTGTGCAAAAACGCAATGAATCTAAAAACGGCTCGCAAATCATACTTACAATTTATGCTGTAGAAAACGGTTTTGTTTACAGTATAAATTGCAAGCTGCGCCGTTTCATTCGTTCTTATTATCCCACCGAAAAAGAAACAAAATATCCGACTGAAAAAGACGCGCAACGCGCTGCGGTTTTCCGCATCCAGTCATGGATAGGAAACAACAAAAAATTAAAAACCCTTCTTTCTGATTTTGAAATTGCCAACTATCAGCAACCATCTTTATTTGACGATTTATAAACTTTTTTTTGAAAAACGCTTGACACTTTTCTAAAAGCATAGTAATATAATCTTGTAAGCAAGAGAGCTTACAAGGGGGCTTCTTGTAAAAAAGAAGAAGGTTGTTAAAGGGCATCGTAGAAATACGAAAAAGCCCACCAAGAAACCTAGTTTGGTGGGCGTTGGGATTAAGTTGCTGCAATGGATAGCAGCCGCTGTAGCAACTTCAATCATATCAACAATCCTTGAACACTACCTGCCGATCTGGTTGGGTTGGTAAACAAGGCGGTAGCAGAAAGTTTTTCTGCTACCATTTAATCTATCGAATTTTTATTCGGGGGGTCAATATGGTAATAATTACGACTTTGGTTGCTCTTGTTGTTTTTGCGACACTTGAAATTTTATCATTAAAATTTCATTGGGCGGACAAATGGCTTGCCTTGTTCGGATATACCCGAAAAGACAAGAAAAACTAACAACCGCGGAAGACGAAAAAAACCGTCTTCCGTTAATTTGTCAAATCCATCTGTTGATTAAAAATTGCCTGCATATCACGCGCCGCAACTTCTGAAGCTGGTTCCAGCCATTCTTTTTTAGGTGTAATGGTTTGAGTGTATCTCAAATTCAAGATTTCAGCGGATTTAAATTTTACATCGCCGCTTTTTGCCTTGCGAAAGTTTGAAACCTTAAAAATAGAATCGTTCATGCGGATAAAACCTTGCGTTTTTGCAGCAACAAAAGCACGGGCAACAAGAGCGGCTTTGTGGCTTGAAAATTTTGTTGAACCGTGAACAATCAGGGGTTTTATGTTGTTGTAATAATAAGCCCTGCGAACTGGTTTAGAGTTTGAACCACCGCGCGTTATTGTATTTGGAATAATAAGATTGTCGCCGTTTTTATTTCTTTTTACGCCGCCTTGTTCCTGACGTGCCATATATCCGGCTTTTTCAGTAGCTCCAACTTCGCTTTTAATCTGATTTAGAGTTTGCACGTTTTGGCCGCATTGTGTGAATTGAATCTGCCTTGTGGTAAAATTATTGCGCAGCGTGAAATTTTGTTGCACATTTTGGATGGCGTTTTTCCTGGCATTCGCTGCAATAATATTTACAGTGTTTTTCCCGGCTTTTATAAAGCGTTTGTGAACATCGTTTGTTACTTCATTTATGGAACTTAATATTTTCACCGCCATATATTCAGTATGCTTCAGTTTTCTTGCGGTCGCTATACCGATTTTTTAAGCCCTCAAAAAGAGGGCTTTTTTGTTTAAGCAATTTCTGCAAAGTTTGTTGCAAAGACTCTTGCAAGCGATACTCCTAACCGCTTACAAGTATATATTACGATACTTTTAGAAATGTGTCAAGCGTTTTTCAAAAAAAAAGTTAAAGAATGTTTCTTTCCTCTGGCCTGTCAATCAGAACAAACTTCAATGCTTTTAGTAAATATTCGCAGTACCATTTATAACTAGCCGTACCCTGGCAATGTCCTACACGGCTTGCCGTACTCCGATAGAAGGACAAATCGTCAACTTTGCCATTCTTCCATGATTTAAAGGTTTTCGCACTTCTGTCTAAGGCTGTTTTTCGTATGATTTTATAATCCTTAAAAATCCTATAACCCACAAATTCAAATCCTTGTGAAGTCACACCAATAAAAGTTTTATCATTCAGCTTTAAGAATAATTTTTCTTCCAGGAATCGCGCTATTTCAGCCCAGCAAAACTTCAGATATTCCACATCATTACTGAAGATTATAAAATCATCCATGTATCGAACATACGCTTTTGCTTTAAGTGTATGCCGGATAAAATGGTCTAATTCGTTTAAATAAACATTTGCTGAAAGCTGACTTGTTCTGCATCCTTTCTTTATGCCTACGCCGTTGCAATCTTTCATAAAGATTGTATGCAGCAGCCACATTATTTCAGAATCATCTACAAAGCGTTTTAAATATACTTCTTCAAGCGGTAAAACTGGAATACTGTCAAAGAATCCTTTAATGTCAAAATATACAAAATGAGAATATTTGTTTGTATAAAGCCCGGCTCTATTCGCTGCATCCAGTGCGCCTTTTCCTTTTCTACAAGCATAAGAATCATAATCCAGGCGCGGTTCAATATATCTTTCAATCACCCTGCAAACAGCAGTATGAACAATTCTGTCTCTAAGTTCTGGAGCGCAAATTAACCGCTTTTTCGGATCATAAACCCAAAAATAGTAATAGTCACCAGGAATGTATGAATGCCAGATTAGTTCATTTTGCAATTTAATCAACTCTTCTTCGAGGTTGCTTGCAAATTGTAATTCTTCTGGATAATACTTTTTATCCTGTATAGTTTCGTAAGCTGCACAATACAAATTCTCAAAATCGTAAACTTCACTAAATTTAGGTTTATCCATATTTACCTACTAAAAAAAATAACCAGAAAAGCGCGTAGCCTTTCTGGTCTAAGACTTTAGCACAACAAATGCCGTGCAAAGGCAGCCGAACTGACGTTAAAAATAAATCGTCACTACGCTGTAACCGTGATTAACAGCGTATGCCTTTTTCTTAACAATTTACATTCGTCACAGGCAAGCCGCGCTCCGATGTTCGTGTTGACGTTCCACGGGTAGTTGTTCGCGTTCACAGTGCGAGGGCCACAATGAACGCCGTTGTTCCAGTTGTTACCGCAAATCAGCGTAGACAAACCGTTTGCAAACGGCAAATATGCCAATTTTGTTTCAGCTGCCTTTTCGTAAAAAAAATGTTAGTTTTTACGATTGATAAGACCGCCTAGAATCTTACCTATCTCTGCAAGACGCTTTACTGCCGTTTCATAAGTTCGGGGTGAGAGATATTTCTTTTCGCGCATACGCCGGATATAGATTTTAAGCAGCTCCAAATTGGTGTCTACTTTATACCAACCCGGCATTTTGTCACGGGCTTTGTTTGTTATCAAAATCAGTTTTATCGTGTCTATCAAAGTGTTTTTAATTTGAGCGCACCAAGCCGATTTTTCAAACGCTGGAAAGCGTTCTATAATCGGCTCAAAGTACACATCAAAATCGTAGAATTTCTGAAAAAGCAACAGATTCCACACACTCCCGGCAGGGTGTTTCTCTTGCGAAAAATCCATTTGTTACCTCACAAAGAAAACCAGATATTCAGATAAACAGGAAACAGAACGCGGCTATGCCGCGTCACAGGCAAGCCGCGCTCCGATGAACGTGTCGACGTACCACGGGCAGTAGTGCGCGAACACAGTGCGAGGGCCACAATGAACGCCGCCGTTCCAGCAGTCACCGCAAATCAGCGCAGACAAACCGTCCGCAAACGGCAAATAAGCCTGGCCCATGCCGGAACCTAAAACGTTCTGCCATTTCCAAGATGTAGAATCCTGTCTGATTGAATAATCAGAAGTCCATTCTGCAACATTTCCGGCGCAATCGTGCAAATTGTAAGCACTTATTGCATAAGGTTTTACGCCGTTTGCAGTATCGCGCTTGCCTGTTGATGTGTTTACACCTACGCCTGTATAAGTTCTGCCTGTATTGGTTGTTTTAGTCCAACCGTAATTATTTGAACCATCTTCACCCTGCGGGCTGCCAAAAGCTCCAGCAAGCCATTCTGCATAACGCGGCAAACGCAAGCCCTGTTTATGCGCGATTTCGTTGAATGTAAACTGGTTCATTCCTTCGCTTCCAGTAACAGGGATTGCACCGTATTTTGTGGCAAGTTTTCCGCTCTTTATGTGCAAGCCATTTGTTCCGCCCATAAAGGAAAAGGCTTCTTCTGCGCTTGCCTGGAATGCACCCATCCAAATGCCGTTCACTTCGACAAGTCCAGGATGTGAAATTTTAGGCTTATGCTTTAAATCCCATACGGAATTAGGCACGATTCCGACTGTTACGTTATCCTGCCATTTTGTGCCGCTTGAACCAAATTTGTTTCCGGCTGAATCAATCGGAATCCACAAGCCATCATTTGAGACTTTGCGAATAGAACCATAATAAAAATGTCCGACTTTGCGGGAAGTTGCAGCTGTTGAACCGTCCGGGAAACTTTCATTCTTGGAGACAACGATTTCCGGGTTTATGCTATCCAAACAGATATAAACCCAGTAATCAGTGTCAAATTCAAGCTCAGTGCCTGTATCAAGCAAACTTGCAGGGTCAAAAGTGAATTCTTCACGGTTAATTGTCTGAATCCATGTTTCACCGTTCCAGATTGGAATTCCTACACCTTCAGCAAACTTCAAAATGTCTGCATCGTATTCAAAAGGATTCTGCTTTTCCAAAAAAGCGGCCTTTACAGATTTAACATTTCCGCTTTCTGGAATGCAAGCAACTGAACAATCGTCAACAAGGTCTTTGTATAAAGTCAAACTCATTTAAGGGCCTCCATCATTTTTTCAATTTCTGCGTCCGTAATTCCAAGCCTGTATTTTTCAGCCGCCGGATTATCTACTGGTTTGTAATCTTCCGGGGTCTGCTCTTCAACAGGCTTTTCTTTGCTTTCTTCTTTCAAAACATTCATGTAGTGGTCATCGCGCAAATGCTGCAATCGGCTGTACAATTCTGTTTTGCCCGTGTTATGCGAAACCGCATAATCAACGGCATTCTGCCAGTCTTTCTTTGTCTGGCAATACTTCGGTATTCCTACCATGCTTAAACTCCTTTTGCGGTAAGCCGCAATTTATTGTTTTTTTACGATTTAACTTCTGTAAACTGCAAGTTTACGCGTATTGAATCATAGTCATTCCATTTTCCAACGCCCCATTTTCTTGTTCCCCATTTTTTATGCCGGGTTCCAGAAACAATTTCTCCGTTAATCAAACGGCGGGGGTAAATGTGCAGGCCGTCTGATTTGCATTCAGTTCCAAACGGCAAAAACTCTTCATAATTTCTGGCCGGCGTAACAATCGCGGCGTAAGTTTTTTCCGCATCGTATTCAATGCCTATGTCGTTCCACGGAATAAGCGCGTCTGTACCGGATATTTCCAGACTGAAAAGCCTTGAAGAAAAGGCATTTTGAATAAGCTGCAAAATAGCATCCAGAATATCAGATTCTTCGACGTTGTCCGGCTTGTTGGAAGGCGTGCGCTCCGTGCCGCCAAATGCCTTTTTGAAAATTGCCTGTCGCGCTCCGTGCAAATCATTAAACAACATAACGCGCCACGGTGTACCGTCCTTGCTGTTTGGCGTACTTGCAGGAATGGCTTTTCCATACGGGTATTTTTCATCTGTATCATCCCTAAAGTTTGTGTAATTGTCGTCAATCTTAATCATTGTTTTGCTCCTCTATCCATTCCACAGCCATTACCGCAACAGTATGCACAGGCTTAATGCGCAGAATCAGATATTCAATATAATTTTTATAAAGAATTGGAATTTGCAGCTTTTCGATATAAAGAATTTCATTGCGCGAATCTCTTACAACTCTTTTGCATACATAAAAAAAGAACGCCCAATAATCCGCATCATTCGGGATTGAATACAGACTTGCAGTATCGTTGCGCAAAATTGTAGGAATAAAAGTTTCATCGCCTTCGCGGTAATCACAGCAGGCTTTTGAATTGTCGCAAACCATAACCGAATTGTCGCAGACACAAAAATAAGCAATATTTGCCTGTCTAGGATTTGCGCACGGGATATTTTCTTCTACAATGATTTCCGGGAAAATTCCTTGTAAAACCGATTGTAAAAAATCTTTGCTTTGTCCGCCCTGATTCATACTCCAAAGTAAAGACAAAACTTTCCTGCGCTGCTCTAATTCTGCTTTCGTAAAAATTACAGTGAAAATATCTTCCCACTTCTTCAGCTCGCGCGTGGAATCCGCAAAATAGTCCATGTAAACATTTTCAATCTCTGTGCGCAGTTCTTCCGGCAAAACCGCAATGGCTTCAAACAATCGCCGCAAATCGGTTTTGTGAGTAATGTTCCATGCAGGGCCGCTAGGAAGAAGATTTTTAATCGCATCAAAAAAACTAGCCCTCATAAATCACCCCGTTAATGTAAAGTTCGCCTAATGCTGCAAGTTCGCCTTTTCCAAGCGTGTATTCTGCTATCACAGGGCCGTTGGTATTCATTGTTACAGTGTCAAAAGTTGCTTTCATACTTAAAGCAATGTTGTTTACTGTTGCGATAAGAGAGTTGCGCAGAATAGAATCCGTGCGGTTGTTATCGTTGCTTAAACCTCTGATGTACGGCTCTCTGTTGTTGAAATAAGCCTTCAGTTCTGGTTTCAGTGATTCGCCAAAATCTTCGCTTGTCGCTCCTGTAAAACCTGTTATATACACATTGAAACGAGTAATTCGCACAGGCCTTACATTTGGATATGTTTCGTTTCCTTGCGGATCTAGAATTGCTGTCAACGGCTTTCTGTTGGCAGCTCCAGTGTCCGGGTCGTAAGTACACGCTTTGCCAACCGCAATTAAAAGCGCGGAATCTGGAACGCGGGTCGGAAATAAGTCTGTGGTTCCGGCAACGTAAATAATCACGCCGCCCGGCGAATCTTCGTCATTATATGGGTAAGTCTGTAAAACACCCGCAACATCGTAAGCCCAGATTCTGTAATCTGCCAAAGCTCCGCCCTGTGGCTGTATGCTGTAGCGGTTTACAACACGGCGGCGGTAACTTTCTTCCGTTTCGTCATCTGTGCCTGTTATCGTTGTTTCTGCAACTTCTGCATTCTTTTCTGCGTAATCAATCGGATTTACAAAAGTAAGAATGTCGCCGTCCGCAAGGTTTCCGTCAATTCCAGTTTCCGTGCAATAAACTTCAACCCGCTTTTCGTCTTCGTCAAGTTCCACACTTTCAGAAACACAATAAATAAAGCCTGTTATATCGCTTTTTAATTGAGTGCCAAGCGCAATAACCTTGTTTTCAGCAAGTCTTTTTACAATTATAACGCCCTGCCAAGCCTTGCCTTCCATCGGGCGTTGAACTCCGAACTGATCGCCAAGTTTAACCAGAGGGCGTATTGTATGCCCTAAAACATTCACTTTGCTATAGCTTGCAGTGTCCGGGAAAATCTGAAGCAAAAACCATCCGCACAATTTAAATGGAATTATATAAATAGCAGACAAAACTTTTGCAAGCACAACAAGAAATGCTTTTGGCAAAAGTCTAAGCCTGTTATTAAACTTTTCCTGCAAGGAAGTAAGTATTAAGTTATAAACATAATCAACAGTTTTATTCTCGTAAGCCATCTATTACCCCCTGCCATTGAAAGCTGTATGTATCTTTTAGAACGTCTGCGCCGTTCTTTGTTATATGAACTGTAAGTTCCACTTTTTTTGCGTTTGTTGCAAAAATTGCAGTCTCAATTTCATCTGCAATTCCTTCTTCAAGCATCCAACCTAAATCATCTTTTGCAGCTGCTACCGCCTTTTTTATGTTGTTTGAATTAAGCGGCAAGCCGTTTACAATCGCATAAAAAGAAGAAACTAGCTTTTCATTTTTCTTTGTTCCTGGAATAAGATTGCCCCACCAGGTTTCATTTTCACGCCCTGCGCTGTCTCTTGCGTTTCCACCAAATAAAGACAAATAAACCGCCGTTGAAAAATTGCGGCAATCTTTCACAAGCCCGTCTTCAATGACAATATTTCCCATGCCATCCGCACCGCTTAAAAGTACATCTCCGGCAAATTCTGTTTTGTTCAGTTCCATTATTGAATCCCGTTTTGAATTGGCGCAGGGTTCTTTGTTCCCGTTGCCTTTCCTGCAACCTCAATAATTACGCTGCCGCTAGGCACTGTAATTTCCGCATCGCTTTTTATGTCATCAAAAATCTTTGACACAATTTTCTGCCACAGTTTTTCACAGCTTGCTTCGTCTGAAACATTCGTTGCTTTTATCAAGTTGTAAACCGCGCTTCCTGTTTTGTTCCCGTCTAATGCCATAAAATCCCCTTATGTTTCGCTTACATCCGTTCCGCATTGCGCCGCACCAGAAAAAGGACAAACTGGAATTGCACAGAAAGGGCCTTTTCCGCTAGGTGTTGCAGTTCCCTTGCATTTAAGCATTCCGCCTGTAAGTTCTGTTTCCTGCGCTTCCAGCTTCATTTTTGAAGTCGCTTTAACCTCAATATTTTCTTTTGATTCGACCTTTATGCTTTTTTCGCCTGTAAGCTCTGTTTCCTGTGCTTCCAGCTTCATTTTTGATGTCGCTTTTACCTCAACATTTTCTTTTGATTCAACCTTTATGCTTTTTTCAGTTGTAACGCTCACTTCTTCCGGCGTTTCAAGTTTTACTTTGCCGTCGTTCAAAAGCGATAAAACCGCCTGCACTTCGCCGTCTTCATTTCTTGAATACAAAATCTTTTCGCCTGGCTTTGCTCCCTGTGAAGCTGTCAAAACACCAACGGCGGCAAACTTTCCGTTTCCGTCTATGCTTACAAGAATAATTCTATCGTCTTTAATCGGCGGCGAATCATCACCGCTAGGGGCAAAGGTTAAAGCGGTCTGATTGTAGTTCAAGCGTGTTTCAATCACCTGTTCAATGTATTTGTCAATTTCAGCTTTAAGGTGTTTTCCTATTCTTCCCATGCAAAACCCCCGTTTAATTCGCCCGTTCTGCTTCCAGGAATAACCAAAGAAAAAACAGTTTGCTCGCCTTCGCGTTCGCTCCGTTTCAGTTGCACTTCATCAACTTGCAGCTTTGTTTCTTTATAAATTTCTGCGTCCGGCGCAAGTACACTGACCATCATATTTTTGCGGTACAGTTTGCCGTTTTTATCCCTACAACCTGCAACAGTAAGTGTGTATTTAACCGCACTGGCAAACATACGCCCTGCCATTGCCTTAACTGCATTTTCAAGCCCGCCAGCTTCAACATCCTGCATAACTTTTGAATAACAGCGCAAAACACCGTGTTTAATCAAATAATCGTTTTCAAATGTATATTTTTCAGAATCATTGTCTGCATCAACCTTCGTAAAGCCTGTTACATGGCTGTACATTTTCTGCCCGTCCAAAGTCGGAACGCAGGAAATAAAAGGCTGTTCGCCTTCCTTAAAAGTTGCGCTTACTTCTTCCTGTTCTGGCTTCCAGATAAGCAAAGAGCCGTCTTGTGCATTGGAAAGAAAAACGCCGCGCTGTTCGGCAAGTTTTGTAAGAAAACTTAAAATCTTGTCTTCCGGCGCAATTTCAACGCTTTTGAAACTGTCTCCTACATCAACCTTAGCCTGTACATTTACGCTGAATGCGCCAGCAATATTTTCTGCTATCTGCTTTAAATTCAAATCGTTGTATTCCGGCGGATAAAGAGAATCTGGCAAAGTTGAATCATTAAGAACACCACAAAGCGGATAGCCCTGCACAGTTATAGTCTTTGAATCCGGCGAAACATTCGGAACTGCTGGCAAAAGCCGCCCCTTAAAAATCAAATCACCGTCAAAATAAACTTCACATTCCTTATAAGTAAACGGTCTGAACAATTCCCGCAAATCCTTGTTTGTGGAATCCCAGGTAGAAGAAAAAGAAAAAGCGTCAAAAGTATCAACCGAACAAACAACCGTGTAACCTGTAAAACCAGTAAACTTTTTCCCATCGCAAAAAATGGCAAGGTCTTTTTTTGCCTTTTCGTCCAGAACAATAGTCTGTTTTGCTTGTATAGGGGCTTTATTCTCTTTTGGCTCCAGTGTATCGGGAATAATGAGATTGTCGCCAATGCGGATGATTGGCGAACCGTCTGAAGCTGTTTTTCTGCCTTTAAGCTGTGGATTTGCGTTTACAATGTCCGGCCACTTTCCAGGAATCCCATAATATTTAACGCTGATTTTCCACAGCAAATCACCACTTGCAACGGTATGAACTTTAGGCATAATAGCGCACCTCTCTACCCATAGGGATTAGCACAATTTCATCTGCCGTAAGTTTGTTGTCGTTTATAAACTGATCTTGCCTGTTGAAGCCGTCTTTTCCGTATAATTCTGTTAAAAGCTCAAAAAGCTGCCTGTCACGGTCAAGCGTTATAATTCTTGTTACAGGCAAATCGAACGCTGTTTCTTCCAGTGACCGCAAGGAATAAGTAACAACATTCAAAAGTTTTTCGTAAGTTTCGCCCGTGTCAACAAAAGCGTTTTTCTTATTTTGAGAATCAATATATGCGCTGTATTCGGCAAAAGTTGCTGCAATCTGTGCCGCAGTTTCCAGAACGTCTGCACGGCTTTTGAATCCGCCGTTTGAATCATTGTCTGAAAAATCAAAATCATCATCGCTGGAACTTGCAGCATTTTCAGAACTGCTTGCGCTGGCCGACTGATTTACGCTTTGTTCTGCCGCTGTTTTTGCGACTCCATAACTTAAAGCCGCAACCATGCTCCCCCACGCAAGCGTAGTAGCAGCCCATTGATTTGTAACGGCTTTTGTTCCGAATGGGTCTGCTTTCACATTGTTTGCAATGTCTTTAATCATCAGCTGATAGCTAGTAAGTTTTGAAAATGCGTCTGTTGCAATTTTTGAAGGATAGCGAATCATTTTAATCATTGTTCGCGCAACTTCATTAGCGTATGTTCCGATTTTATCAATGTTATCAATAATGCTGTTTATGAATTTCTTTGCAGAATTAAACCATTGCAAAAGGTTTCCGCGTTTTTTGTTTCTAGGGGCGTTTTTTGTCATTTTTTCAATACCCTTAAAAGTCGAGTCCGCATTGGCTTTCATAACGGATTGAAGCTGCATTTTATCTTCAATCGAATCTGTATAAATGTTATTTGCAAAATCGGCTACAGCTGCATCCTCATATTCGTCCATTGCAGCGTCCAGTTTGTCCGCTGTTGCAACCTCGCTTGTAGATTCGTCTTTATTAACAAGAGTTTCAGAAAATGTAACTTCAACGCTGCTTTCGTTTGCGCCGTTTACAAGATTGTCTGTTCGCTTAATTTTTCCAGTTGGAACAACATTTATTTTGCCATATACAGGATGTTCAAGAATTCCGTGTCCGCGCTCTTCCAATAGCTTTTCAAAACTATCAGCTTCTTTATTACAGTTTGCGCCGGAAAAAATACACTTTAAAGGAAAAGTTCTGCCGCCAAGCCCTAAAGATTGAATTAAGGCCCCGTCAAGTTCTGGAAAAACAAAAGACGCTGTTTTTAAATCGGTTTCACGGCTGACATTCTCATAAAGAAAAGTCTGCCGTTTTCCGCTAGGTGAGTTATACGCCGCTTCTTGAATTTCATCGCTCCAAGCCATGATTCAATGATATTTGTGCTTGCGCAAACTCGCTATACCGATTTAGAACGCGCCGGATGCTGTTTTTTGTAATGTAACACCAGGCGAAATGCTTCCGTAAGCGTTTGCGCTTAATCTGTCATCAAGAGTGATGTTTACATTAGAAGTTGTTTCTGATTCCTCACGTGAGTAGTTATTTACCGCTCTTTCAGCTGGAGAAATAGGGGCTGTCGGTTGCTGATTGCTTTCAAAACTTGCGCTTTCCGCAAATCCGCTGCGCATATCAGCTATCTTGTCCGCCCAGCTTCCTATTGTGTCACCAATGCCCGGAATCCAGTCTAACGCCCTAAGCATATTTTCTATTGGTGAAAGAACCCAGCTTAAAATTGCCGAACCAATACGCTTGAAAACGCCGACAATTCCTTCTGCCTGGAATACTGACATAACATTCTGCCACATTGCCGCAACACCGTCAAAAAGCCCGTGGAGCCAGTCAAAAAGCGGCTGCAATTTTCCTTTTATTGTTTCAACCCAGCTGTTTAAAGTTTCGCCTATACCAGTAAAAAATCCTGTTATCTTTTCCCAGATTCCGCCAAAAAAAGAAGAAATTCCCTCTATCGCTGTTGCAAAAGCGGTTGTTATCCGTTCCCAGATTCCTACAAAAAATGTGCCTATGCTTTCGCCGATTGTAACAAAGAATGTGGTTATATGTTCCCAGACACTGCTAAAGAATGTAGTTATCTTTTCCCATAATCCCGCAAAAAATGCACCTACCTTTTCAAACATTTGTGCAACAAATTCTTCAGCGGCAGGGGCGTTTTCGCCAAACAAAAAAGTCATAAAGCGATGGTACAGATTTGTGAAAAATCCTGTTATCGCTTCCCATGCTGAAGAAGCAAATTCTGCAATCCGTGTGCCGACACCGCTAAAAAAGTTTGTGATAGAATTCCATGCTTCTACGGCAAAATTTGCAATGCTCGTTCCCAGCCATACAAACCAGTCACCGACACGCTTTAACGCTGCGCTTATTGAATCCCAGTGTTTAACACAAAGAATAATAATGCCGATTAAAATCGCAACAGCTGCAACAATTCCAGCAATAACCAAACCTATAGGATTAGCCATCATAGCCGCTGTTAATGCGCTCATTGCACCGGAAAAAACACCAGCTGCACCCGCCGCAACCTTCATAACAACCGTAAAAATAGCAGTTGCAATTTTTGTTCCAGTCGTAGCAAAGGCAAGTGCGCTTTGTGCCGCCGTTGAACCTTTTATAACTGAAGCGTAGGCAATCTGTGCGCCTGTTGCAACAGCTGTAATTACATTATGCGCTTTTTGTGCAATCACAATAGCGTCTGTAACCAATCGCCATGTAGTCATGGCGGCAACAACGGCAATTATTACACCCCTAAAAGTCCATGCAGTTTGAACAATCTTTGTAATTACATTAAGCGCAGTTGTAAGACCATTTACAAGCGGCGTAACATCAAAATTAGAAATTGATTCTGTAAGCTCTGTAATGAAATTGCCGCCTTTACCTGCAAAAGCGTCTACAAACTGGAAACCTTTTTCTGTTAATGCACTTTTTAAAACATTAAGTTTATTAAGTAAAGAACCACGCAAGGCTTCGGCTTTCTGCATGGCCGCATCCGTAGAGTTTGCCGCCGTTGCCGCGTAACCCTCTAGCGCATCCGCTCCAGTATTAAGCAGGGCGTTAAAAGCTGCAATGTTTTGTTTTCCAAAAATAGCATAAAGATTTGCATTTCGTTCTGCGTCACCCATGCCAACCATTGCTTTGTTAAATTGCCCGACAATATCAGAAAGGCTTAAAAGGTTGCCGCTGGAATCTGTTGTAGCAATTCCCATCGACTTTAACGCCGCCGCTGCGTTATCAGTAGGGGCGGAAAGATTGGTCATAATATTGCGCAAATGCGTTCCTGCTTCAGCTCCAACAATAGAGTTGTTCGCAAGGGCTGTTAAACTTGCGCTGAACATATTTAAATCATTATTTGCAGTCTTAAAGAATGCACCCCCGGCGGTTATAGCTTCGCTTACATCCGTTAAGCTCATGTTTGCGCTGTCTGCTGTGTAAGCCATAACATCGCTAAGGCGTTTCATGTTTTGGGCTAGTATTTCCGGGTTGTCGCTCATCATGCCCATTACATTTAGGCCGCCGACCGCCATTCCTACAGCTTCGTTCATTTCAACGCAAGCTGCGGTTGCAAGATCTGCAACACCTGGAAGAAGGGCAATAGCATTTGAACTGTCAACACCAGCGCGGGCCAGTGTAGCCATAGCATCAGCGGTTTGCTTTGCGTCAAACTCTGTTGCAGCCGCAACAGCCCTTGCGCTTAAACCTATTTCATGCAGCCGTTCTTCAAAATCAGCTGCTGAAGAATCAACATCGCTAAAAGCCGCTCCAGCTCCATGTAAAGCGGCATCAAAATCTGCGTATTGTTTTGTAGCAACGACAAGCCCTGCGCCAACCGCCGCAACGCCCATTCCAATAAGCATTTTTCCTGCGGCTTTTGCAGTTTCGCCAAAGGCAGTGACCCGCTCTTGCGCTTTCAACAGACTTGCATTTAAACGGCCAGAAACAGCGTCGCCGCTCGCACCTATGCTTTTAAGTGCGGCAGAAGCGCGGTCTACTAATGCAAATGTTGTTGAAACTTCATAACGGCTTGCCATTTCTCTTTTTCTTGATTTCCTTTTGTGTTTGTGTTAATTCCGGGATTAAAGGTTTATACCAGAATAGAATTTCCCTAACAGTCATGTCATAGGGTGGAATTGGCAAATGATATTCAACATATATTTGCCGTATCATGTCCGGCACTCCATCATAAGCCGGAACTTTTTTTTCACTTCCACCCCGTGCAACAGGAACGGTTAGGCACTCATAAAAAGCTGTGCAATACCTGTAAATACTTTGTAGTCGGTATTGTAGAGATTTGAGAACCAACCAATGTCTTTTCCTGTCATTGCGCTGCAAATAGCAACAATTTTATGGTTCATCTGCTGTGTTTTATAGTTATCAATTCCCATATAAGCGCGGCCATTTGGCGGCACAAGTTCAACGCTTGTTCCGGCAAATCCAGCGGGGCTTTTTTGTGAAACTGTATAAACAAAGTTTCCTTTGTCGTTTATGCTCAAAAAACCACGCTGCATTGATTTTACAAGGCGTTCTTTTGTCATTGTTAAAGCAAGTTTGTCTGTATCGCTAAAACCTGCGCCTACAATATCAATGTCGTTGTCTTCAGCCCATCTTGCAATTTCCTGTTCTGCAAGTTCTGCGCTCATAGTTTCGCCTGTTGTCTTTTTTTCGTCTGCCATTTGTTCACCTCAAAAAAATAATCTGGCAGGGGTTTGTTTTCCCCTGCCTTAAAAATTATAACTTTTCAACATCGCCATTCAGCGTAACTTCTGCCGTACTTTCTTTTGTTGAAAGTTTCACAGCGTCTGTTATCTGCATTGTACCGTTGTAAACAACGCCGTTTACAAGCGTACACTGAACAGGCACAAACTCGCACTTGTTCTGCAAATCCTGCAAAAATTCAAGGTCGCCCGCCTGTTCGTCAATGGTAATGTTCAAGCCTTCAATGCTTCCAACGTGCCAGCTTTTTACCAGGCGCGTTGTGCCATCCCCGTTCTGCTTCACTTCGTTGTTAAAGCCTTTAGGGGTAATAGAAACATCGTCTTCACTGTCACAGACAAAGTTTCTGCCGTTTATAGTAATGCTCTCTACAGGGCCGCCAACTGCTGCCATAAATTCACCTCTCTTTTACAAGTTTTTATCCAAGATAAAAACCAAAATAAATATCGCCGCTGATAACTTCCACATTGCCGGAAAGTTTGCACGGGAAAACATAATCAAGCCGCTTTGGATTTTCGCTGTTGATTCCAACCTGCAAATTTTCTTTTGTAAAATCTGCATCGCTGATAATTGCATTTTTTGCAAGTGAATCAGCAAGAGTTGCAAGCCAGCCTTTAACAGTCTTTGGCTTGATTGCCTTCGGGTTAGTTGTAACCTGTGCGTCTGGCACAAGTGGCGCACCCTTAACATCATCGCTTTCTGTGATAAGGCGGCAGTTATAAACAATGTTCATAAGTTTAACCGCATCCACAACATAACGGCGGCCAGGATATTTGCCTTCTGAATCTGGGTGATAGAAAGTAACAATGTCGTTCAGCTCTGCAACATTTCCACTCTTAATGTTGTTTGACGCACCTTTAAGAATGGACTGATTGCGAATCTGTGGTGTTTCCTGTGCATCGTCGCTTCCGGCTTTAAGCCCTTTAAGCTGGCCTTTGTAATTCTGCGGCGGGTTTGAATCTGCTGTTGTGATAATATCATCAAGCAAACCTTTTGCAGCAACAACAAAAGGCAGTTCCGGCGAACCAACGCTAGGAACCAAAAAGTTAATGTAATCGTTTTTGCGCTCGTCTGAAATTGCAGTGCGTGTTGTATAGTTATCTGTACAACCGTGCGCAACGATACAAGGCATTTTCTGCAAAACGCTCCAGCGTCCTTCACCCCATGCCTGGTATGTATCAAGAATGCTTCCTGCCTTGTAATCAAAAGTAGAAAGCACAAATGTAATCCATTTCTGACCGATTTTTTCAAGTGCGCTTGTAACATCGGGTGTTCCTGCTCCGTCTGCAAATGCAGTAATTGCCACGGTCAAACCTGGCAAGTCGGCATCCATAACAATAGTAATACTGTTTCCAAGTACGCCGCTCCATTTTGCAGTCAAAGTGATATGCTCCGGCACATCTCCAGAAGCTGCCGTAACAGCAGCAGCCGCTGGCATTTCAAGCACGGCGTTAATAGCAGCAACAATGGCAGCCATAGTTTCAGAAGCTGTTGCGCCTTTTGCAACGCTAAATTCAGCGTCTACACCGCCAACGCTAACAGTACCGCTTCCGGCTTTTGTTGCAGCGTCTCCAGTAATAAGAATTTCGCCCTGTGCCTTAGTCCACTGCGCACCTTTTGCGACAGGCAAAATGTAAACCGGGAATGTGGCCATTGCTCCAGCTTTCGGAAAAAGCTGTAAAGCCGCAAGGTGAAGAGGGCTTCCGTAGCCGTACTTCTGTGCGACTGCATCTGCGCTTCCCTCGATTTCGTACTTGTCAAGAGAATAGACGGCATCGTCATTTCCCTGTCCAATAATTGCAAGCTGCTGTGGCAGCATTGCGGCATTTCTGGTGTTAAAGTTTTTGTAATGTGTTTCAAGACCTGTAATTCTTGAAACCGTGCTAGGACTTACACCCATTTTCTTTGCTCCTTTTATATTAGAATTCGACAAGCACTCTGCCGTCTTTGTCGCTAATTTTAGCGTCAACCAGCTCTAAGCCTTCGCCCTCACTGATTGCCACACCCTCTATATAATCCACATTCAAAGTAATGCGTACAATTTTCACTTTTACAGCCGGATTTGTGTTTGCTGGACTTCCAGCTTCAAACTTCACAATATCGCGACCATCAACAATTCCACGCATTTTTAAATATGCGTAGTTTTCAGCACATAAAACATTTCTTACAATGCGCGCTGCTTTCCAAGCCTTTAGACTTGCCCGCATTCCGGCATCTTCGCCGCTCTCTGCGTTTCCTGTAGCATAAACATCAAGCAAGAATGTTGCGCTCATTCTGTGCTTATTAAAGTTTGTGCTTCCACTTGTTTTTTCAGAACCAACCAAAGTTAAGTTTGCAAGTGGAAAAGGATTTACCCCGCTGTCAACATATTGCAGGGGGTCGTCGTTCTCAATGTAAACGGCAATGTTGTAGTCACGGGCGTTAGGGTCGGCTGCTTCCTGTGCAAGCGCAAACTGATTGGCAAGTTCTACGCTCAAAATCGCTCCAATCTGATCGCGGATATACTCGATATTATCCGGCTCACTTAAAAGCTCTTTGCACTCACATTCAATCATCATTTACCGCCTGTTCCGCTCCGCTCATATCCAAGCTAAGAAATACCCGGACAATCCCAATCGTTCTGTCCGGCTCTGCAAACACAACATTGCTTTCCTGTGTTTCTCCATCCAGATTTTTGTAGACAAGTTTCCAGCCGGGGGCAGGGCTTACGGTTTTGCCGCCAATTTGCACGCGGCTTGCCAGAAAACTTGCGCACACTGTCCGTCCTGCGACACGGTTTCCCTCTGTATCAACAGAATAGCCAATGTCTCCCACAAACCCGGTTATCTCCCACGAATGCCCGGCTTTGTCGCTAAGAGTAAAGACAGTGTTTCCGGCTTGATTGCCCTCAACTGTTTTAAGGGCATCGCGCCGCGCAAGTTCCCTTAAACCCATTTTTAGGCATCCTCGCCAGCGTCACCGCCTTCGCCGTTGCCGTCTTCTTCATCGCCTTCTGCTTTGTTTCCATCATCAGAAGGTGTTGTGTTTTCCGGCGTCGGTTCTGCTGCGCCTGTAGAAGAAGTAGGGTTTGAACCGCTTTTGCCTGTGCTAGTTCTTTTGCCAGTGCTTGTTACCTGTATGATTTTCTTTGCCTTGATGAGCTTTTCAAAAACCTCTTTGGAAGCAAAGTCTTTTTCGGTAACTTCCTGACCTTCGTTCAGAATCACGCCCTTTGATGTGATAGCCACGCCGTCTGCAATTTCATAAATTTTTGTAGCTGTTGCCATGTTAAAACTCCTTTTCGATTACGAAGCTGTAGTTGTCAAGCAGCCGTATTTATCGACTGAAACAGGGATTGCCAAACCACGCATCTTGCTTTCGGCTGTGTAAGCGTCGCCGTTTTCATCTGCCCAAACACGGTTATGAATACGCGCGAATCCGTCATAAGTAACTTCTGCCGGAATGATGGCCGTAAACGGTTCTTTCATTCCCATAGTTGGAACGCCGCCGAAAACTACGCGGAAATCCAAATCTTCAATGGCAGCTGTTATAACAACCTTGTCCGGGTTCATAAACTTTGTAAGAGTTGAACCCTTGAAAGATTCGTAGCTGTCGTTATAAACCCAAAGTTCAAGGCGGTAAGAACCGATGTCGATGTAGCCCATGTAGCGGCCACCGCGATTCTTCAAAGCTGGTGAAAGCTGACCAAGATTCATACCGTCTTTTTTAACAGCGTCCTTGAAATCCTGGTTTTTAATTGCATAGTTCCATGAATTGCGTCCGAAAACCGCAATGGCAGGGTCGCTTTTTCCGTCATCGTTGATTGCATCGCATAGGGCTTCCAAATCCGCAAGAGGCGTAGCGTTTGCCGTATCGCTCCAGCTGATTGCAACTGTAGGTTTGTGGCTTGCCTTCATCTTGTAGTCAAGGTCATAAATGACATTGCCGTTTTCGTCTGAAAGCTGAACAATGCCTGTCTGCAAAATCTGCGCGCACTGCAATTCAATCTGTTCTTTGAACATGCGATGGAATTTAGAAAGTGCTTTCTTGATTTTTACAACAAGCCGCGCAAACCATGAACCAACAACATCTGCGTTGTCGCTTTCGCCTGGCTGACGCTGCATAAGCTCGTAGAGCGGAACAGGGGTTCTCAAGCAGGAATAAGGCGGCTTGAACCGCTTTTCTGTGAAAACGTCATCATCAATGATAACGCCGCCCGTTCTGTGGTCTTTCAAGACAGGCGCAATCTTGTTTCCGCTGCGCTCAATGTCAAGTTCCACATATTCGGCGTTTGTGTAATCTTCTTCTGTTGTTTTGAAGAATGTTGTAAAGAATCCGCGCTTCTGCATATGCGCGTCATCGGTGAACATTTTAAGAACTTTCTTTAGAAAATCCATTTTGTTTTCTCCCTAAAAATCAAGAATTACAGATTGTCTGTCTTTCCAATGTTTGTTACATCAAGGGCAAGAATTCCGCTTGCCCTCAAAGCATCAGCCTGTGCAGCTGTCAAAGCTCTTCCTGCGACAGTTACGCCGCTTTTCTTCACGCTTCCGGCAATGCAGACGCAAACATAAAAATCTTTTGCAGCTCCGCCGCTTGCGTTTTCATTTTTAAGGTCTTCGCGTGTTGCAAGAATAAAACACTGGCCTTCAACATCGTCTGCTAGTTCCAGCTTGCCGCTTGTGCTGTTCCTTGCAAGAACGTAGCCGTCCTTTGCGCTTTCCTGTGCCGCAAGGGAAAGGACTTCAGCTGTAAACTCGTTGTTTCCAATAAAAAGGTCGTCCGGGCCGTGTGTAATGGCTTCCATATTTCCGTTAATTGTTCCCATTATGAATTTCTCCCAAGCTCTTTATCAAATGCAGCCATTACAGCGGCATTATCCCTCTGTGTGTTGTCTTTTGGCGGCACAACTTCTGGAATGTTTTTTTCATCTTCCTTTTGTGCGGCAACAACCTGTGCGGCAACCTTTTTATCCATGAATGCGTCAATAACTGCCGAATCAGTAGGATTGGCGTTATTCTTGATACATTCAAGGGCGTAATCAGTGCAACCGCATTTTTCACCCATAGCTAAAAGACGGCTTGCGCGTTCGCGTTCATCGCTTGCGCCTTTAGCTTCGCCTTCTGCAACAATCGCCGCATAAACATCGGGATTGCTCTTTTTAAGTTCTTCAGCTGTCATTTTGCAGCCCCCCATATTATTTTTGTCGGGCCTGCTATTTGCGCCGCCCGCGCTTTCCAATTTCAAACAGGCAGCAATCTTTGCGTTTGCTCCCTGCATTTTATCCGCATTTTTTTTCATTGCGTTTTGAGTTTCCAAAACACAAGCCTGTGCTTTTACGATAAAGCTGTTTTTTGCCGCAATAAAATCTTCCGGCTTTTCTTCGCTCTTGTTTTCAATCACTTCGTCCGCAAATCCAGCTTCAACAATTTCTTTGCCAAAATACCAGCTTTCAGCGTCCATCAGATTTTTCATTTCAGAAACTTTCTTTCCAGTTCTGCCGCTGTAAACAGCCGCCATCAAATCGTCTGTACGCTCCATAGCGTCCGCGCTGGTACGCAAATCGTTTCTGTCGCCAATTACAACGCTCCAGCCGTTGTGAATCATGTAAATTGAGTTATCTTCAACAATGATTTTATTCTTAGAAGAAACGGAATGGGCGGCCAATGCAATAACGCTTGCTGCGCTTGCTGCCATCCCCTGTATGTAGGTTGTAATTTGAATGTCGCTGTGGTTTCTTGCAAAGTCGCGGATAACATTATAGATGGCGATACAATCCCACAAATCACCGCCCGGCGAATTGATTGTAATGCGTACATCCTCGCCAGCTCCAACTTTTGCAAGCTCGCTTCTTACATAATCTGGAGTAATGCCACTTGTGAAAAATCCTTCACCAATCTGCTTGTCTATCAACAGTTCAAACATAGTTTAATTTTCCTTGTGTTTAAATAAACTCGCTATACCGAAAAAATATTTTTTTATGCTTGTTAAACGCAAAAA
>Ga0326514_10000470_pt1 | contig 27370 bp, 32 predicted proteins | sample 3_2548_0518_D_FD_203653 | JGI IMG/M metagenome (GOLD analysis project Ga0326514, IMG submission 203653) | Bovine rumen microbial communities from UC Davis, California, United States - 3_2548_0518 | ecosystem: Host-associated > Mammals > Digestive system > Stomach > Rumen | place: USA... | reverse complement strand
ACCCCCCCCGAAAAAATAACGCTGCTAATTCTATTCACACAAAATCCAACTTTTCAGACTTCTATGTAACTCCTTAATAATAAGTAACAAAATAAATCATGGCAAAAAAACAAAAAAAATTATACTCAAAATACCCAAAAGATGTGCAAGATTACATGTCTAACGTAATCGACTGTTTACGTCAGGATTACGGCGAAATTCCCACATCTTGGCGCATTTCATTAGACCTTATCGCAGACAATTATAACATATATCTAAAAGCAAAAAATGCGATAGATGAAGAGGGTTTAATAGGAACGGACAGCATCGGTCGAAGAGGCAAAAACCCAAATGTAAGTATAATGAATGTGGCACAAAGAACAATCATGGATTTACTAAAATCTTTTGCACTTACCCCAATGTCGAAATCAAAGATGAAATCGCTTGGTCAAGAGCAAGAAAAAACAGAAGATTATATTGATTATCTAATAAATGATTAATTATCAAGGAAATAGTATGATAACAGTCAATGACAGGGATTATGCCGCTTTTGGTGGTTACGAAGAATTTAAAAAGTGGCAAGCCAACCACGAAACATTCGATTTTGTAAATGAGCGAGTTGCTTATTTAGATTTCATCGAACAAACAATATTGCTTGACTTTCTCAGTCACTTCCATGAAGATTTTATTCCTAACGATATACTGAAGGCTATTTATGATGAAATTACAACAGCACCTTTAACACCTTTAACCCCCCAAATCATCAGGGATAAAGTCAATGAAATTGAAGTTGAACACAGCGAGGCGATTGATGAAGAAGCAAGGAGAAGAATTGCACAATTGGAAGATTCTATATCTCAATTAATTGCACAAATTTTGGATATTAACAGCAAGTTAAATGACATCTTCGATACCATTGACCAACAAGGCAAACAAATTATTAATTTAGAGTCTTTTGCGGAAGCCAATAAAGATAAAATTACCCAAAATACTGAAGCAATCAATGAATTGACTGTCAGAGTTGAAGATTTGGAAGATAAAGAACTTATTATCAACGCATTGACCCAAACAGTGCGAGAACTCAAACAGATTGTGTTGAATAATGCATCACAAATCAATACCCTTCAGAGTGATGTAAAAGAATTAAATAAAAAAATTGATAATTGTTGCGGTGGCGACCCTCAGCCAATTGAGCCACAAAAAAGAGGTTTTAAAGATACTCAGAAGAAAAAAAATTATAATTGGTGCAAATCAAATAAATATGAATACAATTGCAAGTTGTACGAGTATATAAATTGTAATGGGCATAACGTAAGCGCGTGGATTTAAGTAAGTTTCAAAAATATGCGGAAGATGTAGTTAATGGTAAAATAAAGTCAGGTCGGTTGCTAAAATTGGCCTGCCAACGTTATTTGTCGTGGTTCAACATGGATGACCGTTATTTCGACGCTGAACTTGCTGAAAAGCCTGTAAAATTCATTAGTAAGTTAAAATTTTGGGAGGGTGCGCAATTTAAGGGTAAACCCTTCATTTTACAAGATTGGCAGAAATTCATGTTATACGCCATCTTTGGTTGGCGATGGAAATCAAATAACAAAAGGGTCATCAGGCATGCATATATTCAGATTGCGCGTAAGTGCGGAAAGACATCATTAACTGCTGCATTAGGATTATACGGATTGATAGCGGATGGCGAACAAGGTGCAGAAGTCGATATTGTTGCACCATCAGCAGAGCAATCAAGAATAGGTTTTAAGCACGCATCCAATTTGGCTGAAACGATAAACAAACACAATATTTTGAAGATACAGCGCGGTTTAATTGAATTTCCTCACTCCAAATCGCGATTTCGTATAATGTCATCAGATGCCAAGTTTGGCGATGGATTTAACCCCACCATTGGCATTATAGATGAATACCATGCGTTTCCAAACAATGATATACCCAACTTATTGACGTCGGGTATGGGTATGCGCGAAAACCCATTGATGATATACATTACTACGGCAGGTTTCAATCTATTTGGGCCATGCAAAGAGTATCGGGACATGTGTGTCGAAATATTAAATGGCAACAAGTCTGATGATAGTATATTCCCATTGATTTATGAAATGGATGATGATGACGATTGGACAAGTGAAGAAAATTGGGAAAAGTGTTGTCCGGCATTACATAATACAGTTAATGTTGACTTCATGCGCGACCAATTGAATAAAGCAAAGAATAACCCCATAGATGAAAATGATATAAAGACAAAAACCTTTAATCTATGGTGCGCCGGAGAATCCGCATGGATTGAAGGTGAATTAATTAAAAAATCATCAGAGAAATTTGACTTGGAAGATTTGAAGGTAGATGGAAAGATGCCAAATGATATATATTGTTATGCAGCGGTTGACCTCGCTGCTGATGATGACTTCACATCTCTCTCATTGTGCATACCTCGACAAGACAAATTGTGGTTTAAAACATATCTATTCGTACCCTCAGAATCACTTAAAACCTCAAAATTGAAGCAGTTGTACAAGAAATGGCAGCAGCATAATAACATCATAGTTTGCGAGGGTAATGTTCAGGATTATGATATTATTTTGAATAAATTACTTGAAATTCGTAAGCAGATACCAATATTGAAAATCGGGTATGATAAATGGAATAGTACCGCATTCGTCACCAATGCTGAATATCAAGGTTTGCCAATGGAAAGTTTCTATCAATCAGCAGGGCATTACAATAGACCGTTGAAAGAAATGTACAGACTATTCCGGTGTAATAAAATTCGCTTGGACGATAATGAAGCGGTAAGGTGGTGTTTTAACAATGTAGCGATTAAAGAGGATAACCATGAGAATAAAATGCCCAAGAAAAAAGGTAAAAAACATGAAAAAATAGATGCAGTGATGTCCATGTTGATGTCGTTTGGTTTAATGTTAGAAGACCCGTATTGCAAAGCGAATTACATTGTCGAGGGCGATAGAAATCTATACCAAATGGCATAAGTGACAAAAATAACATCAAATAAAAAGGAATAAGTAACTTTTTTCCAATCGCTTGATAAAAAATGCATTTAACATGATATTTATATTTGAAATACTATGAAGATTAATATTCGCAACATACAGAGCGTTAAACGCAACACAACGGTTAACACAACCCGTTCATATTTTGGCGATGCCTTGTTATTTGGTCATTACCAAAGTATTGACCCATTGTTGTTGTCCGCAGTATATGCGGCGACAGAGTTAATATCCAACTCTATCGCCTCAATGCCCATTCATGTGCAGTCGATAAGCGACAATTTAAAACGTCAAAATCCAATTGAATCAATGTTTTATCGTTTGCGTCAGACAAGATTCATGTTTATTAAACAGTTGGTGTGGGATATGATTATCCACGGAAATGGTTATGCATACATTAAGCGCGACGAAAAAAACAAACCAATTGACTTAATCTACGTACCTGCCACCTCGGTGACAATCATGGGAACGCTGCAAAATAATGATATATATTATTCAGTCAGTGCTTACAAAGGTGTTCCGGATAAAATATATGAAGATGATATTATTCATTTATTCAAGAACACCCGTGATGGTATTAATGGTATATCAATTTTAGCATATGCCGCTGAAGCAATCAAAACGTCGGGTTACGCGGAAAAGTCTGCGAGTGATTATTTTGGCAGTGGCTGTTCAATTAAGGGCATTTTGAAGTTCAATTCATACAGAAATGATGCACAAAAAGATGCTGCACGTTCAAGTTGGAATCAAGTGCATGGAAATGGCGGTAGTGGATTGGCAATTATGGATGCTGATTGCGATTTTATTCCGGTCACACAATCAGCCAATGAAGCGCAGTTGTTATCAACAAGACAATTCAATATCACTGAAATTGCAAGATTTTTCAACATATCACCTGTATTGCTTCAGGATTTAAGCCATTCAAGTTATAATACGATTGAGGCAGCAAACTTGGAGTTTGTACAGCATACTTTGATGCCTTATATCAGACTAATTGAGGAAGAGTTGAATAGAAAATTGATTACCGCCAAGGATTTGTATATAGATATCGATGAAACAACATTGTTGAAGGGTGACAAATCGACAATGGCTAACTACGTTAGAACGCTTAAAGATGGCGGTGTTATAACGACCAATGAGGCAAGAAACATAGTAGGTTTCAATCCCATCGAAGGCGGTGATACAATTATTATACCATACACCAACATTAATGACAATACCATTGGTGGTGGCGAAAATAACACACATGAAGAACAACAATAATGGAAAAAGTTGTACGCAATTTAGGAGAAGTCAACATAACAAAAGAGTCTCGCAAAGTTGAGGGTTATGCGTTATTGTTTAATACTCAATCAAAATTCATTGGGTGGTACGAAACTATTGAACGAGGTGCCATTACTGATGAAGTCATCAATAACAGCGATGTATTCGCATTGTTCAATCACGATAGAAATAAGGTATTGGCACGCAGTGAATACGGTAAAGGTTCACTGAAGTTAGAGATTGATGAAAAAGGCTTGAAATACTCATTTGATGCACCAAAAACGGCACTCGGTGACGAGTTGCTTGAGCATCTTGAAAGAGGCGATATCCATCAATCGTCATTTGCCTTTATGGTCGATTTTGGCGATGACACGATGGTCAAAAGAGAGTATAAAGATGGTGATATTTATTATACTATCAAACATATTCCTGTATTGCTTGACGTTTCGCCTGTTTGGCAGCCTGCATACGCGGAAACCTATGTTGGTAAACGAGCCATGGAACTTTGTGAAGAGATGCGCAAACAAAATGAAAATATTGAAATATTTATGAATGAAGAAATTCGAAAAGAAGAAATAAAAGAAGAGGTTGAGGAAAAAGAAGTTGAGCAAGAAGAACAACCCTCAACTGAAGAAGAAGCAGTAGAAGAAGAAAAGGTTGAACAAGAACAACAACCTTCAGATGAAGAAGAAATAGAAGAAGAAAATGTTGAGGAAAAGGAAGAACAAAGAAATAATAATCAAGGTAATATATTATCAAACAAGATGAAAGAACAAAAATTTTCACTTTTGAAGGCGATTAGAAGTATCGCCAATAATCAAGAGGTTGATGCCGCGACTAAGCAAGTTATTGACCTCGGTACGCAGGAAATGCGTAATAGCGGCCTGTCATATGGTGGTCAAATTCAGATTCCTGTGGGTGCGCAACATCGTGACGGTATCAGCGTTACGGGTGTTCACGATGATTTAATTGTCACTGAGTTCGCTGATATTCTCGAACCGCTTTACAGCAAGAACGTGTTGGTTGATGCCGGTGCCAAATTTATTGGTGGCCTTGTTGGTGACCTTCAGGTTCCCGTTATGGGTGCTGAACAAGTTGGTTGGGCAGGTGAGATTGCTGATGCCGCTGATGGCAGTGGCGATTGGTCACACGTTACCCTCACCCCTCACAGATTGACCGCTTATATTGATGTTTCCAAGCAGTTCCTTGCACAGGATGCACTCGGTGCTGAAGCACTCATCCGTCAGGAGTTGGTTAACGCTCTGAACAGCAAGTTAGAGGCAACTATTCTGTCTGCTGATGCGGCGACCGCCACCAAGCCCGCAGGTATCTTCTACGGATTAACCCCTGTTAAGGTTTCAGATTTCAAGAGTCTGACGGATGCTGAGGCTGATGTTGAAGAGGCAAACATCTATGGCGAAATGAAGTATATCGTATCGCCATCTGCAAAATCCGCTTTGCGTAATATGGCACGTAGCGCTGATAACACTCGCCTTGTCATGGAGGGCAATGAAATTGACGGTACGCCTGCACTTAGCACCACCCACATGGCTGCTGATAGCCTTGCCTACGGTGACTTCAGTAATGTTGCCATCGGTCAATGGGGTGCAATCGACCTTGTAGTTGATCCTTACACTGTTGCCCGTAGTGGTCAGGTGCGTATTGTTATTAACGCTTACTTCGACTTTAAGTTGCTCAGAGAAGGTGCAGTCGTTTACGGTGCAATCAGCGAGTAATTATTAATTAAATCTAAACCCATTTATTACAATGACTTTTCTAACGTTAGCACAATTGAAAAAACATTTGAATATTGATGCCTCATTCACGGCAGATGATGATTACATTACCTCGCTCGGTGATGTGGCAGAGGCTATTGTAAGTAATCATTTGGGTTTTGATTTGAGTGAATTGGCTAATGATAATGGGGGTACACTGCCTACCCCCGTTGTCCATGCCATGTTTCTTTTTGTGGGCAACCTTTACATGAACCGCGAATCAGTATCTGTCGCAAATTTCAGCAATATCCCATTTACATACGAATATCTTATAGGTTTATATAAAAATTACAATAACTTCAAGGGATGAGAGCGGGACAATTAACTGAAATAATTGATATTCTTCGACTTAGCGTTACTACCAATGAGTATGGTGAGCAGTACGATACTTATACCTCAGTAGGCTCAACACGTGCAAATATAACCCCATTGTCAGGGCGAAGAGGCGATATCAATGACGAAATTTTCTACGAACATACGTATAGATTTATTGTTCGAAGATATGTTGATGTTCGCGATTTTGACCATATCAAATGGAATAATAATGAATACCGCATTCTCAATATTGATGAAGATAAGCCGCTGAATCAGAAGATGATAAACGCTGAATTAATTAATAAGTAATTATGTTAACTGACATCCACATAGAATCGGCAACAAAGCAACTTAAAAATTATTTTGGTGAGTTATTTGACTTGACGAATGAGCGAATTTTATCTGCTACACGACATGGTGTAAGTAATGCGGTAAATGCAATTATACGGCAGACAGAATCAAACATTTCTTCAAGCTGGTTCGATGGTGATTCTACAAAATCTTTTAGTGTGCCGCTCAAAGAAGGTGTACGAGGATATTTATATAAAGGTGAAGCGACAGGTGTTGCCACTATAATGGGTGACACGATACATAATGATGGAACATGGCGACTGAGGTTCTTTGAGGGAGGAACAGACCCACGTCCATCAAAACACGGCAAAGATTATGGAAGTATAAGGGCAACACATTTCTTTGCTAATGCGATAAAATCAACTGATTCATTTGAAATAATCAAAAAAGCGGTTGAACAAGAAATAGAGAAAATCAACAATAGGTAAAAAGATGGTACATTCATTATTGGTAACAAAATACATACGTAGCATTTTAGCAAAAGATGAGGTGTTGATGGCGAAAATCCCAATTGATAGATTTTTCCCCATTGATGCGAAACAAGGTACTACATTTCCATTTTGTGTAATACAACGCAATTCAATTACTACAAATCGCACGAAAGATGGATATGGTGAAGATAATGTTGGTGTTACGTTAACCATTGTTGATGACAACTATATTGATAGTATCGAAATCGCGGATGAAATTAAATGTTGGTTGGAAGGGCATCGATACAAAGATGACAACATAACAATTCAGCAAATTCAACTCAATGGAAGTACTGAAACCATGTACAACAACGCATTCATTCAGCAATTGAATTTCAGCATAAATTGTACTAATTAATTTGAAAATAATTCAATAAAATATATATATTTTACTATGGCTAATAACATTATTAAGGGCGATGAATTGATGCTGTTCTATAACGGCAACGCTTTCGCATGGGCGACAAGCCACACGCTGACTATTACGGGCAATACCGTTGATGTCGCAACCAAAGACCACGGTTTTTGGGGTGCCTCAGAGGTTGGCAATTTGACTTGGGAAATTACGACTGAAAATCTTTACAGTGATGATGACTACGATACTTTGTTTGACCTCATGGTCGCAAAAGAGCCTATTGATGTCGCATTCGCAAAGTGTTCGAATTATGATGCAAATGGACTTACCTCAGTTGGTGGCAGCGTCGAATCTTGGACTCCCTCAGCTACAGACTTTAGAAGTGGTAAGGCTGTTATTACTTCGTTGACTGTTAATTCAAATACAGGAGATCTCGCTACGTATTCTGCCACCTTCACAGGTAGCGGCCCGATTACTAAGGCAACTAATCCGTAAATAATTAATTAAACACCTAATTACCAAATGGCTAAAAAAATAATTAAAGGCGACCAACTTCAAATTTGGATAGGTGTGAATGGTGTGTGGCTCAACCCCAAATGGGCGACAAGCCACACACTTACAATCACGGGTAACACCATTGACGTTGCCACAAAAGACCACGGTTTTTGGGGCGCAAGCGAGGTCGGAAATTTATCTTGGGAAGTCACGGCTGAATGTTTGTACTCAGACAATGACTTCGACAAGTTATTCGATTTTATGGTTGGAAGACAAAAACTTGATGTCGTATTTGCTGAAGTTCGAAATTATGATGCCAATGGTTTGACCTCAGTAGGTGGTAACGTTCAGAATTGGGAACCTGCCGCAAAGCAGCGTAAAGGTAAATGTGTTATTACCTCATTAAATGCAAACGCGAACACAGGAGATTTCGCTACATATGGTATAACATTCACTTCTTGCGGCGCATTGACAGCGGTTGATTACTCAGTGACTGAAACCTATCTTGACGTGACATATGACGTTCAATCGTTAGAGAATCATAACTATAAAATCTATAACACCATCAATGGTAATGATGCAGTTATGTCAATTGTATCGTCCGTCGAAGGGGGTACTGATTCATACGTCTTAGACCACACAGGATATATCCCAAAAGATGTTGTTGATGCCCTTGCTGAAGGTTACATTATTGTACGTTATTATTTAGCAGGCAATGCTATTCCATCGCGAATGTTCCAAAATATTGCGATGTATTCATTTGATGGTACATTTACTAACGATGTAAGAGTTGGTGATTATGCATTTGCAGGTGCAGTGATAAGCAGCAGTGCAGCAACAATAACAACAGGTCATGGTATATTTTATGGTAATCATGCATTCGATAATTGCACATTGAATGTGTTGAATGGCACCGTACAATCGCCCATTTCTGAGTTAAATGGATTAGATTTTGGTGAGTATGCATTCAGAAATACAGAAATCGAATCTGTAACAAACCAAATTCAGGAACCTGTTGATATAGGTTATGGTGCGTTCGAGAATTGTACACAGTTGACGGAATTTGATATGTCAGAAAACGTTGAAGAAGTTGGACAAAATGCGTTCAATGGTTGTAATGGTATTACCATTAAATTCTCTCAGCAAAAAGCACCAACTTGCAGCAATAATTCATTTGGACCTGTTGGACAACAACATTTCAAACTATATTATGTAACGTCTGTTACTGAATTCTTGGGCAATGATGAGATGTCAGTCTATTATCCTGCCGCTACTTGTGATTATCAAATAGTGTGATTCTATCAACATTTTTGGGAAATGTTTCTTCATATTTTCTTGTTTTTGTAAAAGCGGTCATTTTTATGGTCGCTTTTACGTTTTTAGTTGATAAAAAACGCGTAAACCATAATATTTATATATGATAAAAATTAACAAAAATATGAAGATAACTATCAACAACAAAGAAATGGAAATGCATTATTCAATGCGTTCTTTTGTAATTTATGAGGAACTAACAGGCAAATCGCTGAATTTCGACGATTTAAATTCTTTATCAGCAATTGTGAATTTGTTTTACGCAAATGTTCTCGCTTCCATGCAATACAACAAAATGGAATTGAATTTTACGTATGATGATTTTTGGAACTACATCGACGACAATGGCGCGACTGAGTTAATTCAAGAGTTCAGCGAATGGTATATGTCGCATCTTCAAGCGCAAGCGGATTTCAATGGGAAAAAACCATCAAAAGAAAAAGTTGAAAAAACAGCAAAAAAACTAAAAAACTGATGGTAGTTCATGAATACCTCAATCTGTTCGTATTCCGTAAAAAAATGGTAACATACGAATATTTCATGGACGTTTTACAAGATTGGGAAATTGGTTTATTGGCGGACAGTGTAAATGCTGCAATGCGCGACGAGTGGGAAATGACGAGGTGGATTGTTTACTCGACAATTCAACCTTATTTGAAAAAATCGATGAAGGAAAAGCCAATGAAGGATATTATACCGCTGCCATTCGATGAAGAAGAAGATGAAGAACGCAATATCACAACAGAACAAATTAATAAACTAAAAGAGCATAGCAAATTAGTCGGTGAGCGATTTAAAAAAAAGAAGTAATTTATGGCTAATCAGGTTAATGTAAAAATAACAGGCGATGTCAGCGGACTCGTTGAAGGTGCGAAAAAAGGACAACAAGCAGTTCAGCAAATGGGTAACGCTGCGCAAAAATCGTCACGTCAAATAAAAACAATTGGTGCTGCCGCAAACAGTGAAAAGCGCATTATCAATGAACTTGCACTGAAATATCACAATTTATCTGATGCTGAACGTCAGGCGTTTGGTGGTCGTATCCAACAACAGATTGACCAACATATCAAGAAGTTACGCGAATACAAGGCAACGCAGGACAGCATCAATTCGCGGATAACTGCAACGACAGGGAACGTCGGCAAAATGGGCAATGCATTTGCCACTGCGGGCGCTCAACTTGGTTTGCCTATTGCCAATCTATCAGCATTATTAAATCCCGTGACTGCTGCAATTGCTGCTGTTGCTGCTCTTGGTGCTGCTTTTGTTAAAACGGCAAAAGACAGTGAACAGTTCAATTCCGCGATGAACGACTTCAAGAATCGTATTCAACTGAATAACAAAGAAGTTGAAATGTTCAGAAAAGAAGCCATTGAACTTGGTAACGAATTTGGTATATCAGGAACAGAAATCGTCAAACAGTTCAACAATATTTCGCAACAATTGCCCGGCATACAAAAGGATAAAAAAGGCTTAATTGACCTAACTGAGGCGGTTAATAAATTGGCAATTGGTATGGGTGCAGACCTTTCGACCGCTACAAATGCCGCTGTAACGGTGATGTCAAAGTGGAATTTGTCAGCGAGTGAGGCAGCAAGGGTCACAAATGTAATAGCAGAGGCAAGTCGAAATAGTGGTGCAAGTCTTGAATATCAAACAACTGTATTTGAAAAAGTGGGTGTTGCGGCAAGTGCCGTTGGCATATCGTATCAGGAAATCGCAGCGGCAACAAGTCTATTATCTTCAACCTTTGCGGATGCCGGACAAGTTGGTCAGGGTTTATCTTTACTTATAACCAAAATGGCTAAGCAAAAAGATGAGTTCAACCCTGCTGTTGTTGGTATGCAGAATGCATTGAAGAATTTGGCTGATGCCCAATTATCGTATAACGATATTGTTGGGATGGTCGGTCCTAAAGGTGCGCAAGTTGTACAGGCATTAATTCAACAACAAGCGGCATTCGACAAGTTAACTGTATCAATGAACAACACCCAAGCGGCTGAGGAAATGTTTGGTGTGAAATCTGAAGAATTGGGTCAAGTGATAAACCGTATCAAAACATTGTGGGAGAACTTTTTGCTGAAAATTGGCGAAAGTCAAAGATTCAAAACCTTGATGGGCATTATCAGTGACATTTGCAAATGGATTGAGCAGTTATCTAAAGATATTCAGGGAATTTTTCAACAAAATGGTGATGGGTTTGTTAGAATTTGGGAACAGTTACGTGAGGTGATTGCCGCCTTACTGCCCATCATTGGCGCGTTATTAAAAGTGATAATTGCTCTTTACAACAATTGGATGAAGCAGATTGGCACGTTGGTTGATTTCATCAGCCAAATGATTGAAAAAGTGTATAATAGTATCGTGGGCTTTGTCAATAACGTAAAGAAAGTTTTTGAAGGCCTTTACAAGGGTGTAACAACAATTTGGCGATTGCTGTATGCTTACTTGGGCGATACGAAAATCATGCAAAATATCGTCAAGGCATACCAATGGTTGAAGAATAAGGTTATTGAAATACTTACAACCATCGCAAAAAAATGGAATCAATTTGTCGGCAGTCTTGGACTAAATGAATTAAAAATCAACATCAGCGGTGATGGTCGCCCACAACAAACAACTTATGACAACAACGATAGCGGTGTTGGTGTAGGTGCGCCACCAACGATAACACCAACACCAACGCCAACAACAACAGTCGGTCATAAGAGTGGCAATGGTGGAGGCACAACACCAAAACAAACGTATGATAAAGAATCGATTGAATGGTACAATCAGCAAATCAAGGAACAAGAGGAACTATTAAAGTCGAAAGTTCAAACAGAGGAAGATGAAAGAAAGACTATTGCTACAATTCTTCGCCTCGAAAAAGAGCGGGCTGAAATTGCTAAACGGCAAGAAAATCAGCGCAAATGGCAAGAAGAAGTTGCCAAAATAGCAAGTGGTGAAAACAAAGAACCTACTGAATTGTTCATGACTCAACTTCCGGACTTGTCTAAAATTAAGCCTGAGCCAATCAAAATCGAAATCGAGCCTGATTTAGAGGGAGGCAAATGGCAAAAGGGTGTCAAGAACGCGGCAAATGCCTTAGGTGAATTGGGTAGTATGTTTAGTTCATTGGCAAGCGCAACAGGCAGTGAAGAGTTAAATGTTATGGGTGTTATCGCTCAATCTATTGCCAATATTGCATTGGGTACGTCTAAAGCAATTGCAGAGGCATCAACTCTTGGTCCTTGGGGATGGATTGCATTTGGTGCAGCAGCAATGGCACAAATGGCGGCGATGATTAGTCAAATACATAGCGCAACAGGGTTTGCAAATGGTGGTATTGTTCAAGGCTCAACAACAATGGGCGATAAGATAGTTACAAGGTTGAATGCCGGTGAAATGGTATTGAATCAACGTCAACAAAGTAATCTGTTCAATGCTCTTGATAGAGGAATTTCCCTTGAAAATGGAGGAAACGTAACAACGTCAATCGTTAAAATTAAAGGATCAGATTTATATTTAGCACTTCAAAATCATTCTAAAATAACAGGTAAGAAATTATGAGGATCTACGGTACATTCAAAACTATAAATAATGACACAATCACAGTCACAATAGAAAACAATAATGTTAATCACGCAGACATCAATATTGATACATCTAACGATATTCGTTTCGCTGACGACCCTATTGAGATTGATGTTGACTGTGAGGATTCATTCACTCATATAATAACCACATCTGCTAAGATTTCATTCTTAACAAAGACGTGGTTGGGCGATTACCTGTTTGGCGACAATTATACATCAATTCCTGTTGAAATAAAGAAGGGTAACAGTATATTATTTGCCGGATATGTAACCCCAAACACATTCTCACAGGATTATGCAGAAATGTGGGAAATATTGGAAATTAACTGTATTGATGGGTTGAGCATAATGGAGAATCGTTATGTTACAGACAACACCGATTACGAAACATTAAAGATGAATGTTAATACCCGTACATTCAATAATATTCTGCAAAGTACAGGAATCATATCAACTAATCAAAATTATGTATTAACGCAACAACATACACCAATATTATATTTTGACTGCTCTAAGAAATATTCTACTTATGATAACATTTTTAATGGACTGATGATATCAAGCGGATTATTTTTGGGTGACAGTGAGGATGATGTGTGGACGTATTGGGAAATAATCGAGGAAATGATGCGATATCTTAATCTGCACATTGTTCAGATTGGTTATGACTTTTACATATTTGATTGGGATAACATCCGTAATAACACCTCAATAAATTGGTTGGACATTGTTAATAACACAACTACAACTAAAACATTTAATATCACTGCTTTAACTAAGGACAAGTATGGCTCAAACGATACACAATTATCAATGGCAGATGTATTCAACCAAATACAAGTAAAGGATGATATTACTGAGTTGGAGACAGTCATAACGTCACCATTCGACGACGATACACTGCTACCACTTGAGGTGAAGCAAAAATATTTAGTTGAGTATGGTTCAAACGGTAAGGATATAGATTCTATGTTGTCAATGATGGCGATGGCCTTCACTAATAACACACCTCAGAATGACAAGGCATACAAGCGAGAGTGGTGGACGCAAATATTCAATTGTGCTAATTGGACATTCAAGTTGAATAACGTGAACAACTATTCAATATACAATAATGACCAAAGCAACTTTTTGAAATATATCTTTGACACACCATTCAGTAGCGCGATTGTCGGGTTTGGAAGTGGTGAGAAGATAACAAACAAGAACACATCAAATATTGAGAACATCAAGATTGATAATAAGTATGTTGTCATAAATATCGCAGGTACAGGTGTTGATGAAAAAAGTTATGATGATGAATGGTTCCCGTCTGAATGGACACATGAACAACACCCAATATACCCCAATGAAACAGATTTGCAGAATCTCAATATGAGTATTGAGTATAAGTATAATGTTGACGGCGCATATAGCCCTGCCTCATCAAATGTAACAAATTATATCGTCTTCAACGGAAAGATTTTGTTGACAACAAATCAAGAGACTCTTGGTGATAACGGAACAAATATATCCGGATTTTACCCGCATGTTGGAGGTTTTGAAATTTATCAGGACAGATTCAATTTACGCACACTTGATGCCAATGCGAATGAAAACACATATATTGACTTTCAAGTAGCATTAAGAAAAAATTATACATTTGATTCTGTGCGACAACAGTTTGACACAGTTGTTAACAACATGGAAAACTTATTTGGCAGACTTACACCGTATGACGGTGCGCTGTCAGGACACTATTATCTTCAACAATATTATAACAAGCAAGGAGTGCAAGAAACAACAGTTAGGTTGTCCCCACCAATAGCGCAGGGTGAATTAGCAAAGAGGTTCAAGTATTCAATTGGTAAAACATCATACTACAAAACAGACATCATAAAATATGTTGATATATTGACATGCGAGTTGAAAATTGGTGATAAGTTTTGCACTGAATCGCATGATGCTAACGGCAACAAAACATTTACATGGTTGACCCAATCAGAGATTGATGCAATTAATGTGCAGCATCCTGATTTAGATGACGTTGATCACGTATTTCCATATATATATTTAGCAATAGATATTGATGATGGACAATTCTTGATTGGTGACGAACATCCAATTTACAATAATGTTTATTCTGACATGGGACTTGAAGAGACGACAGGAATGGCAATTCCTATGAGGGCAAGTGACAACTTAAGTGGCAACCTGTCGTTCAGAATAATTGGACCTGTTAATATATCATGGGATAATGGTATACGTAGACATCCGACATGGTTCAGAAGTGAGAGACTCACCCCTAATGTAGTATCTGTTTTACCTCATGTCGGGCAGATATGGATTAAAGATTTCAAAGTGGATTTGGCATCTGACAATGGCAAGCGGGTGGTCGGTACAAATGATGATATTATTTACGTCAGTGATGAGCAGACAAGATTCATAAATAAGAAAGATGACATTGACTTTAAGTTTACCACTGCATTGACTGAGATTGAGGCAGCGGAACTTGGTGTTGGTGTAACTATAAATAAGAGTGATGTCATTGGCGCAGACACCGGAACACCAATAACGCAACTGTTGAACAGGGTTACAAATGAAACCAACAAGCCTGAAAAATTTTATGTTGATTCATATTACAGGGAGTACAATACACCACGTTTAATAATGAATAGCACTATTCATGGTGGTGCGGCATTGGATAAATATAGTATAAATTATTTGGGCAAGAACTTTCTTGTACAGGGTTATGAGTACTATGTTCAAGCGGATAAAAAGAAACTAAAAATGAAGGAGTTTTGAGTTATGATTAATATTAAGACATATCTTGTTCCAAAAAAGAATGCGAATAATTCAACTGTCAGTCAGACAACTGTAATATCAAATGCATCTACTGCGATAACCAATTTTATAAATGATTGGTTTTATTATGATGCAGAAAATAATGCAGTAGTGTGCAGGTATGATTTTTATAGTATAGGTAACGTTGCTGCTTATGCAGACAATGTATCACCATCTGAACCACAATATATTTCTGATGGACTTGTATTCCAATTAGACGGTATAAATAAGGGCAGCACAGCAGATGCATGGACAGATTTGATTGGTGGTCTTGTGTTTACAAATAATGGTGCAACTTCTATTCCTAATGGGTGGATGATAAATAATTCATCAACAAACAATTCATTAAGAAATGAGACAGGTAACATATCTTGGTCAAGAGAAACGTCAACAATTGAAGTGGTGTACTCAACAACTGCAACCGGACATCAATCCATATTCACCCCAAAAACAGTGGGAGCAATTTCATTTGGTATGAGGTCAACGGGATATCCTGACCAATTCACTATATCGAACGAATCATCAACAGCCAACAAAGTGCTTAAATCACCAATAAATGTAAGAGGTACACACACTGTATCAATTAATAACAATGGCGGCCTGATTGATATATCTAATGCCATGACTGTTACCACAACAAATGCAAAATTTGATGCTGACTTATATAATGAAATAGGTGCAAGAGCATCAACAAATACATACGCGTTTAGCGGTAACATATATGCTATCCGCATTTATAATAGGTTGCTGACAGAGCAAGAAATGGCACAAAACCAACGAGTTGATAATATAAGATTTAGTTTGGGATTATGATTAGTATTAATGAAGTAAAAGATATATTGAGTGAATTAACATTCAACTTAGGTAGATTGTGTAAAAGTTCGAACATCAACAAATGGTCGTATTACAAACCTATTAATTCAGATAAGGTAGCACAATTGACTGAAAGTGATATTGCTGATGTGAATGATGGATTTAATCTATATACCTTCAATACCCCCCAAGAAATGATGACAGACTTACAAAATACCTCAAATTTGTGGGATTATGTTGAACGTGAAGCACCTTATAGATTAAGTGACTTTATTAATTACAATCATAACGGAAATTTATTAACGGCATTATGGATTGGTTCATCGTCCGCTGAAGTTGGTAATATACTGCGATTTAGTGTTGACGATGGCAATATACAGAATATCGTCAATACATGGCAATATTACGCGGACAACCTATCTGATTATGACTTTGTATTGCTCATTTATCCTTATGGAACTGTATATCAATCATTACAACCAATATACATATACAAGATTGTAAATAAATTGAATTATGACGGCAGTGGTCAATTCTCATTCACTATACCTTCAGCATTGACAACAGGTAATTATACAGCATCCTTATGTGTAACAGATGCAACTTTATCATTAAGTGAGGGCGCATGTGTGTACGACCGCGAAGGTGAATATATTGGCACATGGTGCGCATTTCCACCTCATACAAAATTGGACTTTACAGTCGCTTCCTCCGGCGGTGGCGGTGGTGGCGGCGGTGGCACTACGCCCGAGAATTATTTTGGTTACATTGGTTACGACTATTCAAATGTTGATTATAACTATTACCCTGATGTGTATATTCTTGAAGATTTGAGTATTACAATGGATTTTGAACTGCATGGTCAACATAATGGAACATATTACATTTATGCAAAAGCATATTTTGATGATGCTTCAACACCGGTATATTTGGATCAATATTCGTGCCAATTAGATGAAAATCAGCCAACCGGACAAATAACATGGAATTACCGTAATACAATTTACCCGTTGATACCCAACCAACTTGCTGACGGCCAAATCAGTATAAGATTCGAGGTAAGAATTGAAAAAAATTCTGATGCCCAAACAGCAACATGGACTGCAAATTTGCAGAAATTAACTTGAAATCAAACTATTTATAGTATATATATGAGTTGATTAAACATGAAAAAAGCGACAAAATTAAAATGGATGATTATTTGTGCTGTTGTGATGGTAATCAGCGGAATCATCCTGATATTCAGCAGTTTTTTTGTTCCGCCATTGGGTGAAATCGCGCCGTCGGTATTGACTGCCTTGGGTGAATTTTTGACATTTAGCGGCAGTCTATTTGGCTTGAACACGAATTATCGCATTAAAATGGCAGATTATGAAGAGGAAGTTGATAATAAATTAAAAAATAATACATAACGCGTTATATATAAAAAATGGGAATACTTACAGTTAATACAGACCCTTATAAATTATGGGGTGATGACTACAAACCTGAGGTTGACTATTCTACACAATACTTAACCTTTGAGGCAATTGATGATTGTGTTTTATCATTCACTATATTGTGGCAGATGAATACAGATATGATTAAGTCTATTTCTTATTCAACTGATGGTGGTGCTACATGGACAACTACAAATAATGTTGATGATAAGGAAAAGAATCTTGTAATAACTGTTGAGTTAAATGCTGGCGACAAAGTGTTGTGGAAGGGTGACGCAACACAGACAGGAATTTATAATGATGAATATTTTGAACACGGTTATGGGGGTTCATATTTTTGGACAATTTCTGTTGGTAATACAAATGGAAGAGTTAATGTTTACGGAAATGTGATGTCGCTATTATATAGAGATGATTTTGTAGATAAGACGAACTTAAATGATGTTAGCGCAATATTTGCAAGTTTGTTTTATGGTTACGATGATGAAGAAGGCGCACAAATGGCAAATATAGTATCAGCAGAACATTTGATATTGCCCGCAACCGGACTATCAGAGTATTGTTATGCACATATGTTTATGAGCAATGTTTATTTAACAACCGCTCCTGAACTTATTGCTGCAGAACTGGTGTCGGGATGCTATGATGGAATGTTCTATATGTGTGAGAACTTGAATTATATCAAGGCAATGTTCATCACTAAACCTGATAGGTCATATACAGATAACTGGGTGTATGGCGTTGCCGCAAATGGCACATTTGTTAAAAATGCTTCAGCTACATGGAATGTGACAGGTACTAATGGTGTGCCTCAAGGTTGGACAATTGAAACAGTTTGAACTTGCAACACCGACTCAAGAAGAAATAGACAAGATGATTAAAATTTAATATAACGTTATATAAAATGGGAATTTTAACAGTAAATAATGACCCTTATAAATTATGGGGTGATGATTGGGTTCAACCTTATGACGAACAGTATTTGACCTTTGAATCTATTGGTGATTGGGAATATTTTGCTTTTACTATTCCTGAAACAGTAGATGATAATTATGTTAGTAGTGTGTCATATTCAGTAGATAATGGTAAAAATTGGACAACTGTAAATAATACAAATAGTTTAGTTAAAATTGAGATAGACACAGATGAAGCACCATTAAATAAAGTATTATTCAAAGGAATTGCACATTCATATTGTGTTAGAACTGACAATTCTAATTATCATGCGTATTTTGATGGTAATACAAAATATAAAGTATACGGTAATATAATGTCATTATTGTATGGTGATGATTTCAAAAACAAAACATCATTTGACAATATAGGTTATATTTTTGCAAGGTTATTTGAAAATTCAAATGAATTGGTGGATGTTGCAAATTTAATACTTCCTGCTATTACATTAGCACAACGATGTTATTGTTATATGTTTAAAGGATGTAATAGTTTAACTACAGCACCTGAGTTGCCGGCGACGACATTAGCACAATATTGTTACAATAGTATGTTTGAAGGTTGTACTTCACTTAAAAATGTACCTGAGCTTCCTGCTACTACATTGAAGTCACAATGTTATATTCAAATGTTTAAAGGTTGTACAAGTCTGACTACAACACCTAAATTACCTGCGACAACGTTAGCAGATAATTGTTACGGTGGAATGTTCGTAGGTTGTACAAGCCTGACTACAGCACCTAAATTACCTGCAACTACACTTACTAATAGTTGTTATAGTAGTATGTTTAAAGGTTGTACTTCACTTGAAACTACACCTGAGCTTCCTGCTACTATATTAAAGGTTGGTTGTTATAATGAAATGTTTAATGGTTGTACTTCACTTGAAACTACACCTGAGCTTCCTGCTACTACATTGGCAGATAGTTGTTACTCCAGTATGTTCAATGGTTGTACATCACTTAAAAATGCACCTGAGCTTCCTGCTACTACATTGAAGTCACAATGTTATAAAAATATGTTCAAAGGTTGTACATCATTAAATTCTGCACCTGAATTGCCAGCAACCAGATTAGCAACTGATTGTTATTATGAAATGTTTATAAATTGTACAATGTTGAATCTTGTAAAATGCCATATATCAGGTAATATCAGTTACGAAGTACGGAATTGGTTAAAGAATGTTGCAACAACGGGTACATTTATTTGTGATATCAATGCCAATTGGTCCGATGGTGCAAGTGGTATACCAACAGGTTGGACAAAGAAATATTTCAATGGACCAACGATGTGTGCATATGTTAATAACTTCCGTGCTTACAAAGATGAGAACGACCCTGATTTTGATGATATTACAGACTTCGATTATGTCAATAACGCAGGAATGACACGAAGCGAGTACATTGCAGTAACAGTAGGAGACCCTGAACAATATAATTCAGACAAATATTATTATGCGGGTAATACAATTGAGTATGATGGTGTAACTTATTATGTTTGGCAATGGGAGGAATATCAAGCATATATGTGGACAACAACTGTTGATTATTCAACCTTAAATCAACAGAGTATCGAAACATCAGGCGAAAATACAGAGTTTACTGCTTTATATGCCTTTATGGTCACAGGTACAGAACCAAATTATATTAATGCAGATGCTGTTGTACCTCGTCAATTAGTAAAGATTGTTCAACTGAATTGATATGAACGTAAAAGTTATAAAAACATTTGTCACAGGCAGTGAAACGTTTTTTAAGGATATAGACGGTTTTATTCCTCATGACACAGATGAGGTCGCTATAATTGACTACCCATTGTTTGGCGATAAGGTAATGCAAACAAGAAAAGACAATAAGGATATATTTATTATTTACAATGGTAGTAAAGATTATGTTATAAATCAGTGTATTAAACAGAATCTATCAATGTCTATTTGCAAATTTCTCAACCCTGATTTTGCAAATTATTTGGATATGAACATTGATGATTTATTGAAGTTGAAAAGTCTATCTGAAAAAATGGACGACAAACATTATTATTTAAAAATGATTTATGACTTCTATATTGAGAACAATGGTTTTTACTTGACTGATGAGCAAAGAGAATTAGCATATCAAGAATATCTATCAAAAAGATGAATTAAGATTTAGTATTTTTTAAGATTTGGCCTAACATACTATTTATCAACGTTTTGGAACACCATAATTCTTAAACAACCGTGGTTACGGAAACTTAAGTTTTGTGGTGTTCATTTTTTTTTTGTACCTTTGTGGTGTAAAATTAAAACATCAAGATTATGAAGACTTTCAAGGTTACCTTTTTTGACAGAAACCTCGACATCTACGAGGTGAAGACGTTCCACAATGTGAGCAATCAAGCCGCATTGCTAAGCAATATAGCAAACATCATCGTATCGCTCGACTTGTTCGAGGCTGTGAAGGCTGAGGCTGAGGGCAAGGATTATTCGCGAGCGGTGAACGGACTGCTTCCCTACGAACTCGAAGAAGCAAGAGCGTGAGAGTGACAAGGGGTGGTAACCCCACCCCCATTTCAACCAACTAACAACTAACTTAGACAACTATGAAGGTTATAGCACTAATTCGAACGTCAACTGAGAGCCAAGAGGTTGACAGTCAGCGAAAAGAGTTGATAGACTTCATACTTCATGACGGTGTGAAGGTAGACGACATCATTGTCGTCGGTGGTGCAGGTGCCTCAGCCATCAAGGTGGATGAAGAATACAAGAAGAATATGAATGAGATTTACCGCCTTGTTAATGGCGGTGGTATTGCCACTGTTTATGCTTGGGCAGTCGACCGTATTGGCCGCAATGAAGAGATTTTATTTCAATTCAAAAATCGCTTGATTGCCGCTAACGTGCAGTTGGTAATTAAAAATCCTTCATTGCGATTGTTGAACGATGATGGTAGCGTTAATAGCGGTGTTGAATTAGCATTTAGTCTATTTGCTACTATGGCAAAACAGGAGATGGAAGGCAAAAAGGCGAAATTTCATCGGGCCAAAATACGGAATGCAACAAGCGGCAAATTCAATGGCGGCAAAATACATTATGGTTATTGTGTTGAGAATAAGCAACTGATAATCAACCAAGAAGAAGCAAAGGTGGTTAAATTGATATTTGACCTTTATGCAAGCGGCCAATATTCGACAACTCAACTGACAAAGGAACTTCAATCACGGGGTATCACCGTCAGAGGCAAAGTCGCGCGTCTGCACTTCGTTACTAATATGTTAAAATCAACCGCATTTGTGGGGCATACAATATTCAATGGTATAACGCACATATATCCTCGCATTATAAGCAATGAGTTATTTGCAAAGGTACAACAACAACTAAAGGCTAATAACAAGGGCAGTGGCAGTCGTACAACTAAGCAACTGCACTTGGCATCTAAGTTAATTGTCTGTCCAATTTGCGGAAAACATTGGTTTGCAGGGGTAAAGGACTACAAATGCATAAGGCATAAGTATCATAATTCAGGATTACAAGAAGTCAAAACTTGTGAAAATGGTGAATCAATCAGCATCGAATGGCTTGATGTTGCTGCATTTTACGTCGCCAAAAGTCGTGAGATAGATTATATATATAACTTCACCGACGCAAAGGTGCAAGAGGCAAAAGAGCAGATTGAAATAAATCTTCAAAAGATTGATGTATTGAAGGCTAAAATCGCTGATATTGCCGCAAAGCGTAAACGAATAGGTGTGTTATACGCTGATGCCATTATCGATGCTGAAGAGTATGCAGTCAAAATCGCCAACACCAAGGTTGAGGCGGCAAACTATGAAAGTCAAATGGTGGAACTGCAAGAGTCAAATGAAAATTTGCGACAAATCGCTGAGTATGACAACGCATTAATACACCTTGGCAATCTGCCGTTGAGAGGTATCAACGAACAAGTTGAAGAGAATTTCAGACTTACACACAAGTGGCTGAAGTCTATTGTTGTCACCAATATTGAAGGAACAACGCAAAAGAAAATTGTTATAACGGACGTGCTTGGCAATGAATGGGTATTGGTTTACGCTCCAAAAGCCAAGGTCAAAATCGATGGTCACATCATGAAGTTAGCGACAATCAACGATGATGGCACGACAACACCGCTTATCGCCTACAAAGATTTTGTTCAATGCGCTAATTTTGGCTGATAGTTCAACCCCACCTTAATTCAGGTGGGGATTTTTTTCCTCCCAAATCCATGATTTTATGAATATCAGTCCAAAAAACCAATTGAAGCGAGAATAATATCAAGTGTACGCGCTGATAGAGTTAAATCCACTTTACGACTACCACTGCTGTATGACGATAGCCATGTAGCATTGCCATACCAATATATTCTGTTATATTTTACCTTGCCAATTGTTGGCAGGTCGACATCCCACTCCTCACCGCGATTTCGTTTAACTTTGCGGTTAATTTTGTTGAGAAGTTTTTGCCGATTCAATTTTTCTTGCTCGTCCATATTGATTAGTTTTTAATTTGACACTGCAAAGATACAAAAAAACCACCCTATTATAGAATAAGGTGGGAAAAAAATTAAATAAATAAATGACAATTAGAAACGAATAATATTGAATAGATTACTTTATACTAATAAATATGCTGTATTTTCAATTTTGCGTTATGGTTGTTGACCAATTTCATAGAATCCTGTTTTCACGGCTAATTCAGCGGGAATCAAAAAAGTCTTTTTAAATACATATGGTGAATCCTCATCCAATTCACGTGCTTTTTGACGAATCATTTTTGTTGGGATTTTACTCCAATCAATCTTTCGAATGTCAAACAACGACCATTTGCCAAGATGTAGCACAAGATATAGGCACTTATCAAATTCTTTTGTGTGTTGTTGAAGGTTATTCAATTTTTCGACAGTCAAGAAATAAGTACCAAACTTTTTAAATTCCTCATATGGCTGATTGCGCTGCTTGATTTCAATCGCATATGCTGCTTTTTTAACACCATCTGAATTTTTGATAGTAGTAATAGCGTCGTAGTGCCACAATTGCGGCATCGCTTCATTTTCGATTTTGTACTTACCTTTGATACTGTTGAAGATTTCACACATTTTGATGAAGTCGTAATCTTCATTTTTATCCCGTGCAGCAGTGTTTTGAACTAACATGGCTATCAACGATTTTGGAGATTATTAAGGCTATCGATGCGCGCGTACATTACTTCAATGTTGCGTAAAGTCGGGTATTGCTCAATTTGATAGTAGCATCTATTTATTTCAATTTGACGTTCCACTTTCGCGGTTAAATAGTATATTTGGAACGAGGTTATTGTCAATAAGACAATCAAAATAACACTTAAAACTGTGTCAATGAGTGATTTACTAATTTTTTTAAACATAATAAAAGTCTTTTTTTTTTGGTTTTTTATTTATATATAAATAGTGTGTGATTCAACTTTTTTTCCTAAAAATAATTTTTTTTTGAATTTTTTTTACAAATGTTGATTTTTTTGAAACGTGCTACATATTTATATATGTAAAAGGCTTTTTAGGGGGCATCATTTTTAGTAGTAGTAGTGTTTTGGGTGTCCCCTTTTTTAATTAAAACACTGAACTACAACAAAATAAAAATTAAAAACACTTAACTACAATGAAATTCACTGAAGAACAAAAAGAATTAATCGCGCTGTTGCCGCAGAATGCAAAGGACTACAAATTAACCGACTCTGCAAAGTTAGTATGGGGGCATCTCATATTCATGTACGGTACTGATTTTGCAAAAGATAATGGATTTGTGTATCGAACGAATCTTGCATTGATGCAAGATACAGGGATAAAGAGTGAAATGACAATTTTGAAGTCTATTCGTCAACTTGAAGAAAAAGGTATCATTGCGACAAAAAGAGGTAAAAGGGGTGAAGCATCAGAATATGTATTACTCGACGAAAAATATAGTAATGAAGAAAAAAATATAGTAATAAAATATAGTAATAAATCTGAAAATTATAGTAATAAAATTGAAGATATGGAACTGACAATCAACGATTTAATGAAAAGAATAGAGCAATTGGAGCAAGAAATTATAGTATTGAAAAAATATAGTAATGAGATAAAAAAATATAGTACAGATACAGAATCAGAATCAGATAAAGAAAAAGAATCAATTAATAAAGAAAAATTGATTGATGAAAAACAAGGGGATGTTGAATATGAATGGAATGATGACGAAGAATTGGATTTTGATGATAATGACGAAATGAAGTTATATGGTTGGGGTAATGCGCAAATGACATCAAACAATAAAACGATATCTTCAAATAATGAAGTAATGAAGACTACCGCCACTTCAGACACCTTTGGCAAGTGGATGAATCGGATAAACGGACTATTAGATTGCTACTTCAGCGCAAAGAGCAAGGAAGGAATTCAGTCGTTCGAGGAAGAAATTAATAACCAATTAATCTCAATCAATAGTAAAAGTGATACGCTGACAGACAAGCAGCGTTCAGCGGTTGATGCAATCTGCAATCGCTACATTTCGCTAAACGAACAAAAGGCAAAATACCTTCAGGGTGATAGTAATGATGCTGTGTCTAACGCAACTATACCTTCAAATAATAGTAAAAATAATAGTGGGGGGGTCGCGGCGGCGTCGGACATTTACACTGATGATGAATGGGCAATGAAAGTTGAGGAAGCATTCAACGCTGAGCAACCGCAAACAACCCCAAAGGAAAGCGCACAGAAGCCTCATGAGCGACTTTCAGACGATGAGTGGAATGATTACGTTATCGCACGTTTTGCTGCCGCTGATAAGGCTGAAAACGAGGCAAAAAAGGCTGCGTCAAATGAGTGGCAGTTCGATATCAACACAATTCCTTTTTAATATGGAAAAGAAGCCCATCGATGAAATAATCCAAATGACTGTCGAATTCGCCAAGGCGAATAAAAAAACACAACTATCGCTTATACGCGAACAGCGGAAACGCATTGAACAACATCGCAAAAATAATAAAAAACAAAATAAAAATAACACCAATGGCAAAAAGTAAATATGAAACTTACGGTGCAGCGACACAGGAATGGATAACTCGCGTCGAAAGCACCATTCGACAACGATTAGGAGAGATGCCGCAGCATTGGCAGGGACTAATGACCTTACTTGCAGGTCAATATGACCTCGCCTTGAATGCCACCACGGTATTGACCTACGGAACTACCAATCACGCGCAAACATTAGCACTGTTACAAACTTCATTTAATAACTTATGTAAACTATTGTCCATGTTAGACTTAACCCACTACGACGATATGGCTGACAACGACAACATAATTACCCATCAATTTACTTTAATACCCCAACAGCGATGAAATACTTTACACTCAATGAATTAATTAAGTCTTCAACAGCCAAGCGGCTGAAGATAGACAATACACCAAATGATGAAGTAATAAAGAACCTCACTGCATTGGTGGATAATATCCTTGACCCATTGCGTGAGGCATGGGGTAAACCTATTATAGTATCGTCGGGTTATCGCTGTCCAAAATTGAACACGGCTGTAGGTGGAGTAAAGAATAGCCAACACACAACAGGTGAAGCAGCAGACATCCACACCGTGAGCGATACAGTAGAAGATAACAAAAAGTTATATCAATTAATCCGTACTTTAGACCTTCCGGTTGATCAATGCATAAATGAGTACAATTATAATTGGATTCATGTGAGTTTTGGAGAAAAACACAGACGACAATATTTATCAATAAAATAGGATGGCTATGAATAAAAATGAATTTACATTATTCCTCAATGCAAATGGCATTGAACTTGGCAGTATAGTAGTTGGGTACGTAACGTACACCGTTACCACCACCTCAACAACGTTTGAATACCAATCGTTTGTATATTATAACTTGATTGCCAAAGTATTAACCTCATATGATGTTCAACGCGAAGATTTGGCGAAGTACATCAAAAAGAAAGATAAAGTGTTGAGTATCAAAACAAAAGAAGTAGTAACATTGGTCGACATCAAAACAAATCGATGGTTTGGGCGAGAAGATAAATACACAATAAAAGATATAGATAAGTTCTTGGAATACAATGGCTTGGGTGACAAAAACTAAAAAGAAAACACATAAGTATAACTTCAATAACGTTTCTGTGGGATTCTACAACGACAAGCGATGGAAGTTATTAAGGAATAGTTATATCAAACATAATCCATTGTGCGAGAGATGTTTAGCACTTTATGACAAAGTAACTGAGGCACAACATGTACATCACATCATTCCCTTCCTTACCGGACAAACTGATATGGACAAATGGATGTTGTTCCTTGATAGTCAGAATCTTATGAGCGTTTGTGCTGAATGTCATCGAGCAATCCATCGCGAGTTGGAACAAAATGAGGGGGGGCATGATATTTTTTGAAGGGGGGTCGAAAAAAT
>Ga0326514_10000469_pt1 | contig 27445 bp, 47 predicted proteins | sample 3_2548_0518_D_FD_203653 | JGI IMG/M metagenome (GOLD analysis project Ga0326514, IMG submission 203653) | Bovine rumen microbial communities from UC Davis, California, United States - 3_2548_0518 | ecosystem: Host-associated > Mammals > Digestive system > Stomach > Rumen | place: USA... | reverse complement strand
GTCTGATAGTCAACTTTTATTTCATCTAAGTTAACTTCTGCCATAAATATAATCTCCTTTCTATCAAAAAAGCATAGGAGAACACATTTCTGTGCCTCCCAGCTTTGTTATACATCACAACCTTAAATCTTTGGTTGTGGTAATTTTAAATCTTTACTGGCAGTTGAAATAAACCTACCAGTTTCTTCAAATCGTATTATTTGGGCATTCCATCTATTATATGCCCTTATTGTCATGCCAGCTGTAACTACTGGCACAATAATTTTCAAACCATCGACTATCAAAGTACGATAGCCATTTTTTCTTTCCTGCTCTGCCTTGGCCAATTCGACCTCAGCGTTTACCTCTGCTGTGTACGCCTTTGCTAATTCTTGGCGCACCTTCTCATCTGTTTGTGGATCCATTATTGTTTCGAGGATCCCCTCCTTAACATCGCCTCTTTCGGCTCTCAGGGCTTCCAAATAAGCCCTCTTTTTCTCTTTCTTCTCACGATTCATATCATCGCTCCTTTCAAATATAATTTACTCACAGCTACACTGCTGCATAATAGACTAATATTTTATCGGAAATCACAATCTATGAGCATATCGGTCTAAATCCAAATATAAGCAGGGTCTCCCGTCCACTACAATTGAGCTAATTGTTACTGGGAGAATACCTTTATCCAAATCTGCATCTTCCCAGCCCCACTTTTCACCTACAGGAACTGGCTCCCATTCGGGGACTTCTGTCTCATCAAAGAACTCATTTACACAAACATCTCCTGCACTCTGGCATCTACTACTGACTTTCAGTATGGCTCTCTCCAATTTTTCATAAGAAGTCCAGCCAATCTTACCAGTAAAGCTATTTTTACAAGGATATAATCCGGAGTGAGCCTCATAGTCCCTCTCTGTTATTTCAGACATCTTTTTGTCCGAAGAAACCTCATTTTTAGCCACTTCTTCGTCAATTTCCTTCTTTTGAGACTGAGTTAAGACCTTTTTAGCGGCTTCTAACTCCTTATTTCTGCGTTCAAGGACCTTTTCATAGGCAAATCCCATGGTTCCGAGGTTTCTAACATCAATTTTCTTACCTGCTAAGATAAAACCAGTACCAGCACCCACTAATATAATCGATGGTGCCATAGCCTTACTCTGCTCACCAATTTCCTTAACAACAAGCTTTCTTCTTTCCTTCTTATCCTTTGTTTTCTTAGCTAATTCTTTGTATTTTTCATGAATTGTGTGTGATTTAGGACTCTCAACGTATGTAACAACTACGCCCGATACGAGAAATCCCAATCCCAATCCTGTAAAAATACTACTTTTGTTCTTACTAAGAAATGTAGTAAACTTATTTTTACTCATTGCGTAATACTCCTTTCAAATATAATCAACGTCTCTTCAAAAGTCTACAAGTAGCTTCGAAGATTCTAGTAACATACCAACCACCAGCCAAAAGTAGTGGTGAAATAGCTACTAATGTCTTCTGATTCTGCTCGTCCTTAACAAAATTCCAAGCATTTTTCAAACTTTTCTTAATTTTTCCCATAAAAATTGCTCCTTTCAAAATTTTATAGGGTGAAAACTATTCAAAACCGGTCTTCACCCCTCTGCATAATATGGTTACTTTTTTTCGGAAATATAATCATAAATTAGTGCCAAAGTATCGTTTAAAATTGCTAATTCAGCGACTTTTTTCTCTTCTACTAAGTTAAATTCATAGTCTTTTCGCTCTTCTTTAATAGCATCAAATCGACTTTTGTGTTCTTCCTGTTTGTTCTTTTTTGATTCAATATAAGCATTTAAAACTCTAATATCTTCTTCAGTCATCCGTATCCTCACTTTCCAATACCTTTGGTTTATTTTGAGGCTCCTCAGCACCATAACATTTACATAAATGGGCTAGAGCCGTAAAAGCATCATGACAATATTCTCCTGGATTATCTTGAGCAATACAGTATTCCTCATAAGATCTAGGTGCATATTTACATTCGGTACAACTCATTTTTATCCTCACTTTCCAATAATTCAAGGGCTTTATTTATATACCAACGGCACTTTTCTAAATCCTCAATAGGCGTCTCGTGTTTCTTTTTGCAACGCCAAATATACTTAAAGGCATTACCTATACAAAAACTTATAGTACCATCTTTGTCCAATACTTCCTGCATAGCATTTATACACTCTATTTTACCTTCGTAGTGCTTTGGATGGTTCACATTATCTACTTGACCTTCGCCATCCACTTCTACTTTTGGAATATAATTATCCATTGATTCCTTAAGTGATTCCTTAAGTAGTGGTGAAATAGCTACCAATGTCTTCTGATTCTGCTCGTCCTTTAACTTTTTATAATCGTCAATTAATTCCTGAAACTTCTTTCTATCATCTTTGTATAACATCTTCTTCATTCTAAAAATATCTAAATTAGTCATTTCTTATTCCCTCACTTTCTTTTTATTTTTCTTCATCACAATTTCATAAGCATACTCACAATCCGTAGAATGGGTTAGTCTTTTCTGTCCTCTCACACTGTACAAAATCACTTTTCATTTCTTACCCTCACTTTCAAACAATTGTTTAAGTCTTAAGTCTATATAATCATTTATGTTTTTAATCTGCACACAGGAAGCTCGGTTTTCTGTGTATCCTAAAGTATTCGGCATATTTAACATAATAACCCTCTGCATCCATTCTAGAGCATCCTTATACCCAGCCTTATACTGGTTTCTATCATAATTTAATGCTTTGATAAGCTCCTCTTTATTAACATCAATATCATAACTTTTTATAGCCTTAACAATATCACCTTCAATTTTTGTCTCCCACTCTTTCTCAATAATGTTTACCGGCGATTCCCAACCTAACATTATATCGTCTGTTAATTTTTGTGAAAAAATCTCACTTAATTTCATATTTGTATCCTCCTTTTACTCAGCATAATCAAAAATGCCATGAAAATCTGATTCACTTGTTAAAAATTCAAGAATATCTTCTAGAAACTCCTGTGCTCTTTCAAACATCTTACATGTAACTACGTCGTAAGGTCTAACGTCCCGTTCCCAATAATGCTCATTTATAATATCAGTAACGCCTTCGAGAATCGTATTACATGCAAGAGTCATATCCCATTCTGACCTAGAATATAATTCTTTTGCTATGAATTCTATAGCTGAACAGTAGGCTATCCAGTCGGGATTCAAAGACTTATTATGACTCTTATCGTGCTCAATATAATCGTAGGCTGGAAGTATAAATAGGTCCAAAACCGCAGAATACGATGGATTTTCATAATAATGCCAAATATCAACTGGTATGTGTATTACCCCATTATCAAGAGTTTCCACATACATTTCATAACACTCTGCTGGAGCACCAGTATCCATTAAATCCATACTCTTTTCAAATAACCTATGTGACAGGTCCATAGCTTCACACGAGCTCATATCAATCACCACCTTTCATAGATTCAAAAAATATAAGGGAACACATTTCTGCATTCCCTTTTTGCCTTAATCCCAATAAACTACATTCTCTTCAACCTCTATAGTTTCAACTTCAATCGTTTCAACTTCAATTCCATTATTTGAAGTATTGCCCTTTTCTGGGCTCTGTTCATTACTGCATCCTACGCAGTTTCCAAGCAAGATTACTCCTGCCATAATACCTACAATTCTTAATAATAATTTTTTCATAATATAATCCTCCTTTCTATTATAGCCCAACATTTATTCGGAAAGGAAATTACTTATCTGTTTTCTTTTTAGTACTTGCTGAAATATAATTTATAGGCTGATCTGTATGGAAATTCACCGGCTGTTCTAAACATCCATGGCAAGGGTCTTCAGATTCTGCTAAATCTTTGTATTTACATTTCTTACACCAGTAGTCAAACTTTACGAACTTTGTACCATCTGCTTGATTCATAAAATATAATACCTCCTAATTTTTATTTTGTAATTCTTCATAGAACACAACATCTTCTTCTGTTAAAAGCTTGTTTATGTTGTGCACAGACCAGTTTCTTGTAAGATCATTTAACCCTTCTGTAAACAATACGCTTTTAAAAATCACAACATATACTCTCCTTCCATCTTGTAATTTAGGCCACACATCAAGCTTATCAACTTGCTTAAAATTCTTCATCTCAATACCTCCTATTCATTAATAAATTTTCCATCTTTAATCTGCTTAAAATCAATATCTCCTACAGGCTCAATATATTCAACTTTAATATGCGTATTTTTTAATCTATCTATTAAGTATTCATTAAATTTTTTGATAATGTAATCGTCTGAAGGTTCTATAAATATAATTTCACAATTTGGTACCTTTTCTTCAAAACTTTTGATAACCGAATCTATATATTTACGAAATGTAACACCTTTAGATAAATATAAATCTATAAACTCGTGATATTGGAAATAAATGATATATTTATTATCGTAACTTACCCCATCACCATGACCTATACATTTACCTTTGGTTATATAAACTGCTTTAATTTGACTATTCATCTGATTCTTCCTCCTTTTTATCTTCTATATAGCTATTCCATACTATAAATATAATTGGGAAAGCTTCTTTTCTCATTCTAATTAGGTTTTTTAATGAATGAAGATCGTTGATTGCTTCTATATATCCTGATTGATATTTTTTAATACCTACATAACCTGGAATATCTTCTAATATAAGAACATTTATTTCCTTTCCGTTTCTTACAGCATCCCAAACTTCATCTTCAGATAACAATTCTACATAATTTGTAATTTTTGGAAACATTATGCGCTCACCTCCTTCTTAAACTCTGGCCACTTTTTATAAAACTCAGTATCCGTCCAATACTCGCCAAGGTCTGCCCCTTTGTAGTGTAATATAATTGTGTTAGGGTAAGCCGTTGACCAGCAAGCATCTGTAACAACTGAATCAAGGATATCACCAATAGATAATTTGTTAAAGCGTTGCTCAAGCCTCTTTCTACGAGCAGCATGTCCTTCTGACCACTTCTTAAATGAGCTTCGTTTCTTAGGGTCACCTCTATAATAAGCCTTGTATTTTGCATACTGCGTTTTGGACTTTTCTTTACTTCTCAAATTATTAATACTATCAAGCAAGTGCTGTAACCTTCTAATTGTCCAGCTGTCAAACCAATCTTTAGTTTTGTTTGTTATAGGCGCCGCATAGATAAATCCTGAACCCTTATCAGCACCAATCTTAAATATAATGTCATTGTTAATATTTTCTGCTAATACCTCACAGAGAGGCCTACCAATATACTCCGGGATTTCTACAAACTCTAAAACATCCATAATTAATCCTCCTTATTTTTAGAATCTACAAAAGTCTTTATTGCGCCTGTAAAAGCTTTAATATATTCCTGACAGGTACCAACAACTTTTTCATGTGTCATCTTATCTGAAATATAATACTGCTCTTTTAGTATTGAAAAACATCGACCATCCTTTGTCCAGAGAGTTATCTCAACCTTGTGGTCGTCAACCTTAGTATACTCAACATGTAAGCCTATCGTTTTTAATAGCTTCAAGAAAAAATCATCATGACCAAAAGTTAAGTCTGCAACTCCTACATTCTTTAATAAAATAATTGTCTTATCCATAATTAATCCTCCTTAAATAACTTCGTTTAATAAATAAATCAAAAAATCATTAGCAACACTGTACTGAAACCGAACATCATCATCTTTTACTTTAGAACCACGCCACAGATTATAGAAATCCAATGACGTTTCTTCTAGTATCGAATAGATATCTTTATCAGGATATAATTTTCTTCGTCTAATAATTTCATTCCATGCCCAGCGTTGTGCCACTTTTTCACAAAATCCTTTATCGTGCAGTGAAAAATCTCTAACAACCCAAGGTCTATTACGTATTACTTTGTTTTTAAATTTAACCCATTCTCTGTGATATGGTGGTTGTGAAATATAATTGCTCACCCTTTATTCCTCCTTTCTACTATACCATGCTTTTTAAATAATCTTCGTATTATGTCATTGTGACAGCTTCTCGGTATAGCTATTTCTAATTCTTCACCTTCTTTTTTGTAAATATAATGTGGCGTTTCTCTAACAAGTCTCCAGCCATTATCCCTTAGTATTTTATTAACTTTTCTAATGGACATCGAGCCCCGACCCTTCCCATTCATGCTGAATCACCTCCTCACATCCATCCAATTTTGTTCCACACCATGGACAATATTGATAGCCATACATATAATCAACACGTTTGCTGCAAACACTACAACTACGATATTCCTTATAGTTCCATATTTCAACAATCCAATGTGGTGCGTCTACCATATAAAATCTCCTTTCATAAAAATATTAAGGGAACACATTTCTGCATTCCCTTTTTTGTTATAACCACTCTTTTTCTATTTGTATCTTTTTATATAACTCATGCCGGCGATCAACATCGTCAGCAATCTTTTCTTTTAACTTGTCTATTTTTTCAAGTCTCCTCATCGCTCGGTTATCAAGTAACCTATACTGTATTTTATATACTATTAATCTAATCATAATATAATCCTTTCCGGGTTCTATGACCCTTAAAAACCTTATAGTGTATTTCATTATAGAGTCATATTTTTTCGGAAGGGAAATCTGACTAATCTTCTTTGTATGGTTCCGGACGTGGCATCCATGCAATTACATTATCTATTTCGTAGCAACCATAGTCAGAATCGTATTCATACCATCCAGGTCTTTTTTCACCAGCATAACCAACCCCATCAACAGAACTTAAATCATTTGTAAAATATAATGTTTCTACGCTATTAGGATAATCACTCCAACGCAATGTGACAAGATATTCTCCATCCTCTTCTGGCTGTCGTTCATTACATGGAATCCAGACCGGTTCTGTTGGAATATTATCCAAATTTTCACGTATATCATTCATTGAAAATCTTACTTCGTCTGGACCTATTGCCCTTTCCTCACCAGCTTCCTCAGCCGAAAAAGCCTTTAAATACCATGGGAAAACTTTATTGGCATCAATTAATCTTACGCTCATTCTGATTCCTCCTCTTTTAATGTGTCGAGCACTCTATTAAACCTTTCAATCTTTGAAGAAAGTCTCATGATTTCTATTTTAACAAACTGTGCCATTTCATGCTTTGAGCATGGAACCCAATCCGCACAACAATGACTATCATAAGGGCTAAAAGTGCATTTAAAAGCACATGGATAAACAACTTTGTTTATATCATGAAATGTACCAATGGCACGGACGCCGATATTTTCATTGTCTTCCCATACTATATTCTTTTTAAGTTCATTAACATTCTCTACTAATGCAAATATACCAATTATTTTCATTCTGATTCCTCCTTATTTGACTTATAAATAACTTCTGATCCATCCTTTAACCACACAATAATTGCATCTGGAATACACCTAGTTTTTAATTCGGGTATATGCATACTAACGGCTGGTCTATAATCTAAAACGTCAGCAGTTGGAAACTTATCACAAAACTCATTATAAATATCTCCGTATGTTTTCATTGCTTATCCTCCTTATCCAATTTGTCAGCTATTATAGCCAATGTTACACTTATATCTCCAAGCTGCTGAGCAATCGAACTTAAATTAATATTCATAACTTGTTCTTGGGTTAACCCCGAACCAGTCAAATCTCTTATACGCTCAAGCAAATCTTTCATATTATTTTCTACTTCTTCTTTTCTTGTCATAATATAATCCTCACTTTCTAACACTAATACGTATGTTTTAATGCTTCTTCTCGTGTCATAAAGAAGTGTATTCCCTCGCCACATTCCATATTATACTGACAATTAAAGTTATAGATATTAAATTCATCGCCAACATAATAACTCATGTATTTATATGTTGAGTAAGCTCTATCTGCTCCCTCTATGGCAATAACTTTGGCTCTATTTGTTCTGCATTTATTGCCGTTAATTGAGAATACAATTGCTCCTCTAGGAATTTTAAGAGTTACAAGAACTCTTTTCGCCGAAAGTGGCTGTTGTTCTATATTATAGAAATCTCTACCACACACTTTATAACCTATAATATCTTCTGTTAGAATTTTTCCTTTTCGATATTCAATCAAATTACCCTTTGCCCCATCCAGATAAGCATGCGTTAAATTAGAATAATTAAACTCTGCTCCTTCTAAATCAGCACCATCTAAGTGAACGCCTCTTAAATAAGCACTCTCTAAATCAGCGGCTGTTAAATCAGCATGTCTTAGGTCAGCATTTTTTAAGCTTGAAAAATTTAAATTAGCATATCTTAGATCCGCCTTATGTAAGGTTGCCCAATTTAAATTGGCTTTTGTTAGGTTGGCATTATATAAGTTAATGTAATTTAAATCAGAATCTTCTAAATTAGCACAACTTAAATCAACATTGTCTAAATTAGCATAAGTTAAATTTGCATGTTTTAAATTAATGCCATGTAAGCTAGCTCTACTTAAATTAACATGCTCTAAATCCGCATAACTTAAATCTGCATTAATTAGATCACCCCATATAGGCTGTCTAGGGTCCTTATAATAAAGCCATTCCTCGTGCTCATCTAATAACTGCTCTAATGTTTTACCTTTAATTATTATCTCACTTGGTTTTCTCAATTTCATATAACTTCCTCACTTTCTGCTATCGCGTCTGTTAGGTCTATTACCGGTTTATTTACCCAATTTGTCATATCTATTTCACATCTAAAAACTATTCCGTCTTTAAAATATATTTCTCCTTTACCCGCTTTTTCACTTCTTAACAATTTGTATAAATCTACCATTTTTTCTTCAAACTCTTTCTTAAATTTTTCGGTCATTATTAGCCATCGCCTCCTATATTTACCAATTAACTGCTACATCTATTTGTGTTGAATTATAATTTACAAAACTACCTGTGTCGCAAACTAGAGCTGTTCCAAGAGATGTTTCAATAATACTTCCCCTTGGGCGAATTGACAGGTCTGCGGCTACCATAATATAATTTCCAAGCATCTTACAACCATCATCTCGTACCCAATACGGATATTCTGCCTCACTAAACCCAGCATCTCTCATGATTCGTACCACACCATACATCGGTAAATTGTAGTAGGTCTCTTTACCATTTGGTCCATGAACTGTTCCTATGTAACTATTGAGAACTGGACCGTCCCAAGAATATAATTCCTGAGTCGTTTCGGCTTCCGTAGTTTCAATCTCTGTTGTTTCTATTACCGTTGTTGTCGGGTCAGGCTTATGCTCAAAAACCATTTTTGTCGATAGTGGCTCAATTAATCCATAAGTTTTTAATGTCTCACCCCTTGATGAAATATAATTCTCAACACCAGCCTTGAGTTCAGGCTCTTTCAAAGAATCATCAATAGATGCAACACTCATTGCTGTTAAACCAAATGCAAATGTCATAAAAGTCAAACAAGATATAATTGTACTTTCATATCTCTGAAGAGTTTTCTTAATTTTCTTAAATTTAGTCATAAATACCCCCTAAAACAGTATATCAATAATCCAAAATATAATAGTTATTATTGTCATGATAATTATTGCAACACCCACTGTAATTGTGTAATACAGTACTGCAGCAATTGCAAGTATCATAGATATTATCCATAACATAAGCATGATTATTCCTCACTTTCTTAAATAAAAATATTAAGGGAACACATTTCTGCATTCCCTTTTTAATTACTCTACATCATCTTCTTCCTCGTCAAGCGCGGCTAGGCGCTCATCTAAGACTTCATTAATAGCTACCTCTTGGGCAGCATCTCTAAATAATAAATCAATTGCAAAGCCTGTAAAACTCAACAGGCCTCCAACTCCCATTAATGCCTTTACAACTTTTGCATTAAGTTTCATTTCTTATCTCCTTTCTTATCCTTAAACAGGATAATTAATATTAAAATCGCTACTATCGATATTACTGGGCTCGAGTAACAAACGATACTCGATATCCCAAGCACACACAATATAACTACTAACTTCTCGATGACATCTATATTTGCCACCTCCTTTCTAATATTCTACATCCGGCGCATCATAAGATACACCATAATCAGGCAAAAACCTGATAATATCAACTCTTTAGGCCATGTCATCAGCATGACCAAATGTAACACCGCTAATATAATTAGCATTATCAGTAATATCCTTATTACTTTCATAAAATCCTCCTTTCTACTAAATACGGCACACCTCGTCCGCATTATAGGGTTAGATTTTATCGGAAATAAAAATATTAGGATTCTTTTTATTCGGTGGAATCCTTTAGCACCGTTCTAATTACTCCTTATTTTTACCCTGTTTCACATAAAAATCTAAATCTACATCTATTCCACTAGAACCAACAAATAAACAACATGTTCCTATAAATCCTACAAGCAGTGCATTAAGCACTCCTAATACAAAAATTATTAAATTTTTCATAATATTGTCCTTTCTGGGTTTATTACCCTTAAAATTTATTATTAGTTCATTATAGACTAATATTTATTCGGAAAAAATTAGGGGAACACATTTCTGTGCCCCCGGTTATATCACTCACCTTTCTTTTTATTCAATTTCATCATCGGTTGGGATCTCCACTTCTGGAATATCCCCAAGTTCAATGCCTAATTTCTCGGCATCTCTTTTTAACTTCGCCAATTTCTTTTGCCTTCTTTCAAGTTTCTTATTGTCGTTGTCTTTCACCAACTTCTTAACCAGGAGTGTTCCTCCTGTTCCAATTGCCGCACCACCAATCAGTGATGCAATAACTGTTAATACTGGATGACCCATGCCATCCAAGTTGTCCATGTCCATAACATCATCAACCTCATCATTTTCTTTGTACATCATACTGTACTCCTTTCTGGGCCTTTTACCCTTAAAATATAATTATTAGTTTGCATTTTACTGCATTATAGACCAACATTTTTTCGGAAATAAAAATATTAAGGGAACACATTTCTGCATTCCCTTTTTGGTTTAATTAATCATTCTTTTCTTTCTTCCGTTTTTTATCTTCTTCTCCTTTCTTTTTAATTTCTTTCATGTACTCATTATAAAATGGTACATATATCCATAACATAAGCCCAATAAATAACATTGGACTACTAATAGGAAACAACATTCCTATTAAAGCTACAACCATTCCTTTCATAATACCTGTTAATAATCCTGCAATAAGTCTTTCTTTCATAATATTCCTCACTTTCCGGGTTTATTACCCTTAAAATATTGTTTATTATTGCATTATAGAATAACATTTTTTCGGAAAAATATTAAGGGAACACATTTCTGCATTCCCTTTTTATAACTTATTATTTGTATAAACACTCCATACATCCACAACAAGGACCATCTTTATAAATTTCACACATATCATCTATATCGTCATCCATTGTTCCTTTAGACGCATTTAAAGTCTCGTCTATGAGACTCATTATTAATACTAAGTCATCTAAATCAATTCCCTCTATATCTAATAAATTTTCTTTTATAGATTCTTTTAACCACATAAGGTGGTCATTCGACTTGTCAATAATCATTTTATTAACATTAACAATATTCTCTATATATTCTTCTCTTGTCATAATACATTCCTTTCCGGGCTATAATGCCCTTAAAACGTTATTATTAGTTCATTATATAGGGACGTTTTTTCGGAAATTCCCACCCGGGAAAATTTTATAAATGCAAAAAAATATTATGGTAAGATTTAATCGAATCTGAGCGCCTCACAATAAGAGACGCCCAGGATATAATATTATGCTTGATTTATAGGTTTTTCTGATTCTATTTGTATCTTTTTATTGTACATGCTGCTAATCTTTGTGATAATTGTACCTAACATTGTGTTAAATGCCGTTAAAACAAATATAATAGCATCGCTGTGCGGCACTCCAAGTACTGGAATAATAGCTATTACAAAAGTTGTAAATGCTGGAAGTACAATCAAACATATAATCTTCAAAATGTCATAGGTCTTATTACTCATAACCATAACACCTCCTTAAGAACGGTTATAGACGCTCTTTTCCAGAGCAGTTACTCGTTGTTCAATAACCGGAATCTTTGTAGCAAAATCGTTATGTTGTCGAACCTCTCTGGTCAACTCCTCTATTTTAGTATCCTGCACAGCATTATGCTTGTCCAATTCATGCTGTATCTTTTCATTTCCACTTTTTGTGGTTATTATTGTACCTATTAAGCTAATCAATGCAACTAATAGTGTTGATAAAAGTGTAGCAATTTCTGGAACCATAAAACGCCGACCTTTCTGTAAAATATAATAGTCGATTCTCAGCCCACCTAAATCGACTCGATGTACCCATTAAAGAGCATTGCCACGTGGTCAATCGTACATCTGCCTCCTAGATTAAATAATTTCAGAGTCCACTCGTTTTGCAAATGGACAATATAATGAATATGTTGGTGCCGTAGTTCCTACATAATACTTTGGATGACCTGTCGTAGAACCATCCTCACCTCGATAATCCTCTGCAATATATGCTAAAGAGTAAGGTGGGTACTGAACATCCTTACAAAGCTGCCATTCAATTTTAAAGAATGGAACTATAAAGCGCCTACCATTTGTCTTATACCTACTATAATATAAGTCAAATACATTCTCCTGATTATCTAGAACACTAGCATCACCATTAAACGAACGGCTCATAGTTCTGAAAACGAGTTGTCTTCGACCTTGTGTAGTATCTAACTCTGCATAGATAAAGATGAACCCACATTTGTAGTCGTATCCACTAGCAAAGCTTTTAGGTGAGGCGTCTATTTCAGTACTATGTAACAGATACATGTCCTCATCATTTTTAATATAATAACCTCCGACTATAGAGTGTTTTCCATTAAGGACTGAGGCATTATTATACCAAGCCTTACCCTTGTCAATATATAAATCTATCTTAAATTTTGTGTAGCCATCTATGAAGTATCCACCATTGGTAAAAGGTTCGAAGATACTTTCATAGTTTGGAATAATACCCTCGTTGATTAGATAGAAAGGCAATGCTCCAAAATCGGAAGTCATATACCCCCTATCACCAGTAAGGAATGTCTTATTATTAAACGCATAGGTTCTGCTACCAAACTCACTAGTAAAGAAGCCATTTTTCTTAACGGACTTTAAAGCCCCAAATGAATTTGCCAAAATATAATACCTCCTTTAATAATAAGTATTTAAGGCATTACCAACCTCACCTTCGATTAGTAACTGTATCCAAGGACAGGAAGCGGTTCCACGATAATCCCTTAAAATATTACCTTGGGCTATCTGCTGCTCACTATCATTGTACTGAACTAAATATAATGGATAAGTGTAGATTCCAGTAGAGCCCGTTGCAGTTGGGTTTCGTATATCGTCATAACTAGTAGTAACTGATGGTACATAACTAACCCCAAGACCACAAACTCTTCCAGTAGTCGAAGTCGTTACATTCTCATACGTATTTGCAATGGTTCCACCACTCTTTGTTGTATCTACATAAATATAAATGAGAGCTTTTGCATAATAGGAATTTTGAGGGTCAACTGTTCCACTGTATAAACTTTGAGGATTATCCAATGTGATATACGTTGTAGCATCGTTTCGAATATAATGATTGTTAAACCATGCCTTACCACTCTTTACGCCTATTTTAGGTGCTCCAACTGCCGTTCCAGCCTGTGAGACATCATAAGCAAGGGCATTTCCCTCTGACTGAGCAATGCCATCAGATATCAAACCTTCAAATAATTGTCCAAAAGCTTCTGCGGAATACATTCGGTCTCCATTAAAGGAATCCCAGAATCCTGACGTAATTGCCATAAATATAATACCTCCTAATTTCCATACTGGAACGTAGAATCAGACGCACTAAACTCAAAGTTTGGATATTCGCTAATACCTGAATCATCCCAAGTTCTAACAAATCCAGTTACTTGTGCGTGACCACCCATTCCAAATTCATTCTCAACATAAACCCAGTCACCAATATCATAATCTTTACCATATTTAAACTGAGTCCAATCAATATCTGCTTCAAAATTGTGTATTCTTCTCTGCTCTTCCAATACTAATTTGGCAGTCTTTCTAGTAGCTCTACAAGCTTGGGCATAGCTTCGATTTTCGTAAGATACGTTGTTTGTCGTAACATTTGCTGAACCATCATCCTCATAGACCATTTCTCGTCTATTTAAACCACCATTAGTTGTTCCATAAGAAGACCTAGGTCTTAAACCTGAAGTAGCAGTTCCACCATTAGTACTGTATTCACCATCAGGAGCCCATACACGAATCATGTTTCTAGGCGTCAAATCATACTGGAATGCCGAATTTAACACATTACCATAAGATGTTGAAAATACCACAGAAGCTCTATTTGGCTGAACGGGATATTTAAAATATAATTCTAATGTCTTATTAGAATCCAATCTTAATCCAAATCTAATACCAAATGTATCACAAATCTCTTTGATAATATCGAAGCAGGTTAACATTGAAAAATCAAAACCGCTCATTCCTAGAGATGCGATATCTGAAGGTATTGGGGCTATATGAAAGCCTGGAATATTTCTAATACTATCTGTAGCATTTATAAAGTTTCTGGTTATTAATCTGGTTATTACTGTGTTAAAATCTGGACCATAATCTCCATAAGAATCTGTATCATCTTCACCATAAGTAACAATCTGTGTATCGTACCACGTTACTCTATCTTTTAAAATAGTCTCAAGAGAAGAACCTTCCAAAGTAACAATATAACCATCAGTCAGACTAGACTTTATAGTTACACGTTCGACTCTCATAATCTCGTTATTTAACTTGAAATATGTTGTCTGAGGTTCCGTGGTTACTAAATATCTCTGGATTTTTTCATGAGTTATAGGACACTCCATTACAAAGGTCCCGACATCATTGAATTGCGAGTTCCACCCAAGAGACTTATAACCATCAATATAATCGAGAGTATTAAATGCATTATCTAATATTGTAATTATTGGAAATTCGTCCATGCTCTATACCCCCTCAAACAATTTGTTATATTCTAACGATAGTGATAGATACTCGCTGTAATGTTTAGCAGACCATGAATATGTATTCTCACCAGGAGTCAATGTAAACCAGCTAACATCATGAAGATAAGGTATAATACTGTAAGGTCTCATATTTTCTTTATCATAGATGTATGCGTTCTTACTTCCTGTGACGCTGTTAATTATTATTTGAGAAGTTTCAGTCAATGTAAAACCTAAGTCATTAACTATACCATTCAAATCAATTACCATATAACCACCTGAAGATGCTTTAATTAATATGTGATTCGTATGACCTGCAGCATATGGTACCCCACCTTCAAAACTAATGTATAATTTAACTTCAGTTTCTGTATCACCATCGTAGTTCATAGAAGCCGTAAGGTTCACATAGTCTATGTAATCGAAGAAAATCTGATTCGAATACCAATATAATGGTGTTGCAGCTGTCTGACCACTAATTAAGCCATCGGTATCTTCTTTTAAAGCCGTTGTATAACTGCTCTGAGCATCTGAAGGTATTTCATTGGACAATGGAAATTGCAAACCAGTATCTTCAACACCTGTCATATACCAATGATATCTCGTCGACCTTGTATTGTCATTGTACGCTTTGAAAGTCGTCTCAGTACCAACAATAGTTACGGTTTGTGTAACAGTGTTTGAGAATATGTCTGGCTCGTTAGATTCCACATAACCTGTAAATGCAACTTTTCTATGTTCTGTTGTAATTATTAAAGTAATCTGTCCCTTTATTAAAAAGAAACTATACAATCGTTGTCTGCAAGCCTCGATATCCTCGCCCTGGACAGGTCTAAATGTCAATGTTATAGTTCGACCTTCTCGTCCAGAGCAAGAATTGTAATAAGAACCATCAAGGCTTCCTCGAGCAGTTCTATTAACAGTAGTCTTTATTGGACCAAGACCATCAATCTTAGTTATGGCATACCCAGATTCATCGGGGTCCCACATATCAAATACCATAGAATTGCCTCGGTAATTTGTGGCTTTAACTTCTAGTATCATAGAAATGCTCTCCTTTACTTATTTTGAATTTTTAATTAAAAACTGAAATTAACTCAACCACCAGATTTTACGTTATTACTCATATTTTTCATTTGGAACCATTCGTCTTTAGTTAATAAACCTTGTACTGCCTTTCGCATAGCTTCTGGAGCAGAAATTACACCAGTACCGTTGTTTGTCTGTGAAAGAACTAAATTTGTGTTATTATTAACGGTTGTTTTATTATTTGAAGGCCTTAGAGCTGCAGCCATACCGCCAAATGCTGGGTTAATTATTGAAAGGCCTGATAAACCTAAACTAATAGCTTCCTGAATGGATGTGCCAACAGCATCCGGATTAATTACGGTATCCAATGTTACTGTAGGATTTGGAGATTGATTTATGCCTTCCTGGATACTAGACGCAAGTACTGTACCATAATTCATACCTAATTCGCTGAATAGACTATCAGTCTTTCGTTTAGCCTCTTCATAGTTAGTATGATAGTTATCTTCAAACCACTTAATCATACTTCCATATATTGCATCACCAGATGTCTGACCACCTTCAACACCGATACCATTTGATAAGTCTATGACCTTCTGTTTTAATTCTTCTTTCTTTTCATCAGAAGCAGATACAGAATTTATGATTCCATCAGCTATCTCAGTACCTTTCTTTTCCGTATACCAATGGTCCATTGTCTGGTTAACCCAATCGTCAATGTATACTGCGGCTGCATCTTCTGCTGTCTCAAAGGTAATTCCCAATTTAGCCTTCTGCTCGTCAGTCATTTCACTAACAGCTTTTTCGTAATCATTTACAAGATTTAATAGGTACTGATTGTTGTTCTTTAATCCAGTATTGTAAGCCTTAGCTAATTTCTCAGGTGTTTCAACCCAAGATTCAAATACTCCTCGATTCTGTCCCCAAGTTTTACCGTATAATCTTGTAGCTTTCTCAGTTCCAGTTTCGTCATCTTCTAAATCTATCAAACCAAGTTTATCAGCAACACCAGCTATTGCACCTGCTACGGTGTCTATTGCACTAGTTACATGTTCACTAATCCAATCTTTTACACCACCAAGAACTTCTTTTATACTTTCCCAGATATTTTTAATAGTTCCAACTGGGTCTTCAACAAAGTTTGTAAATCCTTCGATAATATTGCCTATAAAGTCCGTTCCAGCCTGCTTCAAATCACCAGCTTTATCAACTATCCAGTCTTTAATCGCTTGTAAACCATTAGCAAGACCTTCGCCAATCTTTGTAGCTATACTTGCAACTATTCCACCAACCCATTCAAAGAATGATTTAATAGCATTTGCAATCTTTTCTGGGAGACTCTTAAACCAATCAACAACAGCGAAGAATGCTTTCTTGACGGCTCTCCAAACAGCTTTAGCAGCCTTAACGATTAATTTCCATATAAGCTTTAAACCATTCCAAAGACCTAATAATATAAACTTACCAATTTGGAAGAATACCTTTGATGGTGAGTTAATACCTAGAGCCTTCTTTACATGTTTTACAGCTTCCATTACGACATCTTTTATAATACCGCCGAGTTTTCTAAGAACAAGTCCAATGGTTGCCAATATCGCAATAATAAGTTTCGTAATAGCATCTGCTAGCATTTCAACTCTGTCTGCTAAGGCATCTATCATACCCGATAAGAATTCGATGATAAATCCCACAAGTGCGTAACCTGCCGTATAGGCTTCTCCGCTCTCAACCAAATATAATATGAAACCAACAATTACGGCAAATACGGCCTCCATTAATAGTAACAAAATGTTGCAGACCATCGGTATGGCATTTTCTATGAACGTCAATATTTCATAAATCATGTCAAATACTCCCTTAAGAATTTCTTTTAGGAATATCATTACCGCATCAGCCAAAGCTGCAGCCATACCAGTTAATAATGTACCAAGAGCTTCTATTCCAGGACCAATTATAGCTGAAGCACCCGCTAAGACAGCTAAGGCACCTACAAACATTATAATACCTGTAGCTAAAGTTTTTACAGCTAAGGCTACTAAGAATAAGCCGGCACCTAGTAAGAAAAATCCTTGACCTAATAGAAGTATTGGTCCACCAAATGCATAGGCAATTAATCCTATGACTAGTAAAAAGCCAGCAATAACTGCTAGAAATCCACCAAGGGTTATTAACATATCTGTTAATTTAAAAACCTTTGTTAGCAGCATTAGCATTGTGAGTGCTTGAACAATTGCTAAAATACCAATTGATAATAGTAATAAAGCCCCTCCAATAGCGAGAAATGCTGTGGCAAAAGCTTCCATCGATGCTGGATTGACAAACTTTCCTAAGAACCAGAATACACCAGCAATTAAAATCATTAGTCCGGCAATAGCAATTGCTGCTGCAGCTATCTTTTCGGGGTCTCGTTTTGCAAGAAGCCATAAAGAAAGAGCTACAACTGCGAGAACATTCGCCATCCTTTCAAATAACTTGCCGACAGTTTCAACCTTATGCATATCCGCTTTTTTGGATATTCCAACTAGCATTACAAGTACAATACCTAATATAAATATTACTAAAGCTAAACCGCCCGCAGCACCTAATACTGACAAAGGATCCATCAACGATAATATTGCTAAAGCTGCGCCAACTACAATGAGCATGACTGTCATACTTTGTATTATACTGACAGCTTTTGTCGGGTCATCTTTGGCATTTTTTAACAACCAAATGGTTAATCCTACCATAACAGCTAATACAAGTCCTATGGCAACTACTGCCGCCATCAATTCACCCATTCCAGCATCAGTATATGCCATAACTTCCATTATAGCAATCAATGATGCAGATATAATAGCTATTACCTTTGCCATCTTTTCCATGGCAGTTGCTGCGGCTGTAACTTTTGTAATACTTCCTTTGGCTTTAGATAGCCTGACAAGAGCAAATAAAAGAACTCCAACAAGAACTAATATAACTGCTGATACTTTTGTAAAAGCATCAAGGTCTTGACTGGCAACCTTTACTAACAATGCAAATGAAAATATTAAGGCTGAAATGGCAGCTATTATTTTAAAGATACCATCCATCGTAACCTTCGTTTGAGCTACATTAGCAAATGGATTTAAGAAGTTTTTTAATCCTCCAGAGAAGTCCTGAGCAGTTTTTCCAATACTTGACATGAAAGTACCAATACCTGTTAAAGCATTACTAACACCGGTTGCCAATCTTAGAGAGGTTATTGCTCCAGCTAAGGAATTAATTAATACTATAATCTTATTAAATGGGTCTTCATATTCTGATACAAGTCTTGAGAAATCTTGTGGCTCACCCAATATGGTTGTTGTAAATGAACCTACCATGGTGTTATTTCTTGCATTTTCACCAATTTCTTCAAATTTACCCTGTACCATTTGCATGATACCGCCACCATATTTGTTTATGTCTGAATCATCAGGTTTGCCGGCTTTACCACCACCCATTTCTCTTATCTCATCAAAAAGGTTGGTCTTACCTAATCCGAACATTTCAGAAAACATGTCTTTAATGTCCTGAAGGACTGGTATGTGGTTAGATAATGTATCAAAGAAACTTGTTATAGCATCTTTAACGCCACCAATAGAAATCTCTGTATTTTTTAAGTAGTCAATTATACCACCGAATATTCCATTATCTGGAATTTTTGATAATAGGCTATCTTTGACAGAACCCAATCCCTCAGCAATCGCATTACCTAGTTTTGAGAACTTATCTTTTACGAGGTCTAAATCACCCTCTTTTAAAGCAAAATATAAGTCGTGTATAAACTGAGCGGCTGTAGCTACACCTGCTATCAATTTGTCAAGAACTGATGTGAGTCCGGAAGCTCCTTTAGAAGCCAAGTCGAATCCAAATATACCATCCATTATTGTGATGAATATATCGGCTAATACGTCAAATAGTGGCTGTAATGCCACAAATAATTTGGCTGCATATGGTATTATCAACTTAACGGCGCCCATTACACCTTTTAGAACCGTTAATATAATTTCAAATATTTTCTGAGTCTTCTCACCCTGCTCATCTGACATTTTCAGATTATTTGAGAATATCGCTATTCCCTCGGCTATACCCAAGATTTCATCATATACACCGTCTAATCCACCAAACACATTCTCTAGTGCGTTTCCAAATAGTGTGACTACTTGTTTAGCAAATGTAAACACATTGACAACAACTGTTTTAAATTGTTTAATGATACCAAATATAAGTTTAAAGAAACCTACAAGGTGTCCACCTTCGTTATCAACAAGTTTGGCTCTGGCTAATGAGGCTTCATCGGATGCTACAGTTAATCCTAATATAAATCTCGTTACTCTATTAATATACCAACCAATGGTATTTAAAAAGTCTACGAAACTGTAATCTCCAAAAACAGAAGTAAATGCTTCTTGTAATTGTGAGAATATTCCAGTTAAGGACCAGGCAATATCATTGATAGAACCCATCATTCTATCGAGCTCTAAATATACTTTGCCACTTTCAACATCAGCAATGCTTGTAACAAGACCTATTACCTTCTCAGCAATTGGTAAAATATCTGCGAAGAAAGCCTCTAAGTCCTTCTTAGCCACATTAATCGCAACTCTTAGAGAGTTAAACATTTTAACAAGTGGTCCGTTTTGTTCAATCAAAGGTGAGTAAAATTCAGCACCAATTCTTGATAATGACGCCTTAACATTTGCCATTGCACCATCAACAGTTTCATTAGCCTTTTTAGCATGCTCACCAAATCTCTGACCGAGTGCATCTGAGAATATTCGGAATGTTATTGCACTCTGAGAAGCTAACTCTCTGATTGCACCCTCGGTCATTTTTCCGCCTTCGCCAAGCATATCCTTAACTTTATCGGAAACCTCTGCTTTAGCCCAGGCGCCATTTATTTCATTTTGTACTTCTTTGCTTACCTGAATAGTTCCATCAGAAACGCCATTAAAATATTCAGCCAAAGTAGCTGCGGCATTAATACCATAGCTTGATAACTGATTTAATTCACCAGTCATCGCTCTACCCTGACCAGCTATCTTTGTGAAAATATTTGCAAGAGCTGAGTAATCACTAGAAGTTGTAGCTGCAACACCCGCAACTGCTTTAAGAGGTGTTACTAATTCGTCAGCTGTAAGACCTGATGCTACAAACTGTGCTGCAGCTTTAGCAGCCTGGTCAAATCCATAGGCGGTTCCATCAACGGAATCCATAGCAACATCCATTATCTCCTGGACTTTTTCTTCATCCCCAAGAAGACCCTGTAATAGGAAGTGAGCCTGTTCAATGTTTGTTGCTCTGGCTTTACCTCCGGATTTTATCTGACCCATTGTTGTGGCATACAGATTTGTAACTGCTGAAATCATTGAGTCGGTTACTTTACGAGTAATCTCGGCACCCATGATTCCGAAAGTTGATAGTCGACCTTCAATAGCGTTTATTGATTTTGAAAATCCGCTTAAATCTATAGCATTCAAACTTTTTTGAAAGGCTGACAAGGCTTTAACGCCGTCGTCCATCTTAAGCTTCTTCTCATACTTTTCAAGCTCTTTCTTACTCTCATCAAGACCCTTGTCAAAGTCTTTGTGGTCGAATGAAACTTTTACAACTTTATTCTCAATAGTAGAGCTCATGACTTATCAACTCCCCTCCACACATCTTCTATTAACTGATTAAATGCAACTTCTATCGATTCATCAATGTATGGATACCCAGTTACATATCCACCACCGTTTGTTCCATGTCCAAGCTCCAGATAAACAGCTACCTGAAACCATCCATCTACAAGATTATCATTGTAGTAGTTTATGGTAACTATACCATCAGAACTTATTATCTCATAGTTCCATGAATCTGCGGTTTGTCCAGTATTAACAGGCGTATTAAGTCTAAGAGCCTCTAATCCCCTCTCCGCAAATAAGACTATTCTTCTATCTTCATCGTGAATTACATTCTCTAAATCACTGAAATATTTCCTAGTCTTAACAAATTTAGTATTTGATACTTTTAGCATAGAACCTCCTTAGTGTCTACCCTTTGAAAATCTAGCTTTATTTCTTGCATTTATAGCTCGGTTTCGCTTCATGATATCCTTTGGTTTCATCATATCAGGTTCTTGCTGTTCGGCATTACATACTTCAATCAACTTTAATAAACGACTCAAATTCCACTTTTCACAGGAAAACGGTATCTCTAATTGAACCATCCAACAGTAAATTAGCTCACTGGTTATACCCTCTTGTTTTCTAGGAGTATTTCTTCTTCGTGGTTTTTTTACAACCGTTGTTGCAGTATGTTGTTTCTCTATGTAATCTTTTACGAGGTTTATGTGTTCATTTGTAAGATTATCATAAACTGCATCTGGGACATTTTTATTAATTGTCATGCATTTAACATATAATCTAGTCTCACTAACAGACAATGGTTCTCCACCTCTGTTTAATAACCCCTTACAAGTAATTTCCTCAAATTTAGAAAGAGATAGGAGAGAATGCTCTAATTGAAGAGTGTATGACTTATCTAAAGAATAATAGAATCGTTCAGTCTTTTCATCCCAACATTCTATTGGGTCTATTGTAATCTTGAGCATCGAGCATTCCTCCTTCTTTACTTATTTTGAATATTTACATATATTCTTCGGTCTTCTTTTTGACCTCGTTCATGTCCACCTTGTTCGAAAGCTTCTTAGGTAATACATACTTAATGAAGTTTTCAAGCTCAGAGTCACTTTCTACTAACTTCTCGAGGAAGGCATCATAAGCATTTGAATATTTGAATCTGTTGTATACTTCCTCATTCTTGATAAAGTATTCGCCATCCTCAGATTTCTCACCATATGCCATCTTGAGAAGCTTTGTGAATAATAGCATCATTTCTGATCTATTCTTTGTAGCTACTATCTCTACAATCTTGTCCTCTAAAGCACCATTTGACTCATACTTTAATTCTGTCAATTCTGACTGTGATAAGTTAAAGTATAAAGTCCTCTTCTTTTTCTCGCCATTAAAATCTTCATATTCGACTGTTGTTTTGTACATGTGTTCGTACTCCTTTCAAATCATTTATTTAACCATTATTATTGTTTTCCACTACTTCATCTGAAGGGTCTACTGAGGAATTTGTATCGTCCGTATTATCGGTATTATTGGTATCATCCTCATTAGGCTCTTCGGTAGTGGTTGTATCAGGGTGTAAGCATTGTAATTACTTCATCAATTGATGGTAAATATGCCTCTGTAGTTGCTGTTCCATAAAGAGCATCTTCAAGTAATTTCAACTTAGCAGCAGTTGCCTTTGTTGAATCAATCTCAATATGAGCAGTTGGTTTGTAAATCTTCTTTCCATTAGAATCAGTTAAAGCAATTGTTACAGGTGTTGTTGAGATTTCCCAAGACATTGTTGGTGCCTCTGGTGAATCATTAACAGTTGCTGCAGCTTCCTCAGATACTCCTGCTAAGCAGTTGTATACCAAATGAAGTTTGTAACCATAGTCTGTTCCATCAACGTCATTACCGATTAAAGTTCTATAAGAGAATCCAAATCTCTGTCTCTTCTGCTGAGAAACTACAACACCATTTACTACAGTGTGTCCAAGGCATGGTTCAAACTCATCTGGATACATAAGAGCTTCAATTGTTAAACCGAAGTCTTCTGCTGAGAGTAATGATAAGTATTTGATGTTGTCAGCATATGTATCTGAAACTTCTGCTCCAGATGGTGATGCTGTTACTGTTGTAAGACCATTCCACACATAACCCTGAGGGTATGTTTTTGTAGTAGAGTCTTTAGGATATAATACGCCGTGGTCTACACCTGTCTGGTATAGTCTTTCGCCTTCTGCGTCCCAATTTAAAATTGCCATCTTATTACCTCCGTTTTAATAATAGATTTTGTATTGGTAGTGATTTAACCCATCTTTTGTGTACTTAGTTACAAAAGAGGATTGACCAAGCTTTAATAAATCATTGTGAATTATGCAGCGTGGTTCTTTTGTTCTAAATATAACTGTATACTCGGCTATATCAACATATGCCTTATTATCACCATATATCGGTTTAGACCTGTCTAACTTATACAGAATATTTGGAGTTTTTACGGATATACTTCTAGGTGGTTCGAAGTAAATATTTACATCCAAACCATTATCCTGAAGTATCTTCCTAAGTTTTTTGTCAAAAGTAATTCGTCTGTTAAGATTCATGATACTTACCTCCGACACTTATTACAACTCTTGGGAAGTCAATATTAATGGCTGTTGGAGCCCATTTGGCCCCTTTATATAAGACATAAGCCACGCTTTCCCAGTGCTTGTTTAAATATAAATCAGCGTTAATACTTATTTGCGCGGAGAAGATGACATCCGGCGTCATCTGGTCAGCCTGTTGTAAACGCTGTGTGTATTGAATTATGTCTCCTCGGTATGGTTTTTCAACAATTTCCTTTGGTCTATATACCGAAGGTTCTGTTTCGGATTCTTTATCCTCTTTCCAAAAGCCAATGGCTCCAACAAACTTCATTAATATTACCTCCTTCCTAGAATAGTTACAATATGATTACTCGCCAATGGCAACAATTGTCATAGCAGAGTAAGGTCTTACTAAAGCACCTGAGATTCTTGTCTCAATGAGGTACTCGTTCTTGTTGAAGTTAATATCAAAGTCATCAAACATTGAAATAGCTCCACCCTTATCAGCACCAACATTGTAGTCATTAAGGTTAACAAGAATACACATTACTTCCCCAGTTACATTCTCAGTATTTACTTTGTATGTAATGTTTACACCTTCCATAACTTCAACAGTTACAATGTCTTTAACTCTAAGAGCTGTCTTGAGAGTTTCCATTGTAGGATATAACTTTCTTCCCATACCATCCTCAGCAAGTAAGAGGCAAGAAAGAACTGATTCCTGCATAAATGCTGTAGGGTTTCCGGAACCTTTGTATTTTCTATAGTTAAATATAACACTGTTTACGAAAGACTTAGCAAATGCATCAATTGCTGTCTGGTTTGAAACATCTGTTGGGATTGTGGCGTTAATTCCAACTTTAACGTTAAAGAGGTCTGCATCAGACACAATAGGTCTTATGTTGTCTCTGTTGATATAATCGTTATCTGTAGACTGTCTTCCATCACCAACAAGAATTGCTCTTGCGATTTCCTCGTCAAGCATTACTCTCATCTCAGATTTAATCCAAGCAATTACATCAAAGTCAGTAATATCAATAACATCATCTCTATCTACTTTCTGAAGTTTGTAAATAGTTGTAGGTGTTGTTGTTCTCTTTAATGTTGAGAATACTTCTGTAACTTTCTGCTTACCTTTAATATAACCTTTTGCTCTTGCCTCATCCTGAGTAATGTCTGCGAAGAGTGATTTAATTCTTGAGAATGGTGTTCTATGAACTCCTTTAAGAATTACATCAACCCACTCCATTCTTCTAGAAATCCATGTTGGAGTGTTTGTAACATTCTTGAGGTCTGGGAACAACATATCCATATCATTGATACCATATGTTGATGTTCCGGTAGGATAAACGATACCATGCTCGTCATCATGCTGAATATCGTTTACTGCACAATACTCATTGTATGTGTCTCTGAGGGAATTTCCTCTTTTAGCTGCTGAAAGAATGTTGTCCATGTCTGCATGAGAAAGTACATTTCCATCGTACTCTTCCTCTTCATAAGAATTGAAAATATTGTGTTTCACGTCGTCATCTCCTTTATCTTTGTTATTTTCTAAGGCCTGTTTTACAGCCTCATCAATTAAAATGTCTACCATCGTTTTCTGGTCATCATTGAGAGTTTCATATACCTCTCCGACTGTTGGTTCATCTGAACCGGACTGTTTAGCATCTTTGGTATCTGCCACCTTTGGTTCCTCCTTCTTTTCTTCTTTTTTGTCATTGTTTGCTTTTACTTCGGAGTCGGCATGAGAGATAATAAACTCGTTTGTGTAGAATATTCCCTCGTCATCGCCATCTTCCATAGGTAAATTATGAGCAACAACTGATTCTATAAAAGCTCCAGGATTAGCCCCAGCAAGCACTAAAGATACTTCTCGGATTACACCGTGGAGTACTTCAGAACCAGCCTGCTGTAAATTGTTAGCCCAGATACTAAGTGCGTTAATATCACCATGCTTTACAGCTTCTTTAGCATCCTGTCCAGCTCTTGTATTATTAAAATATCCGTATGCGTAGACACCCTCGTCTCTATTTTCAAGAATAGCATGCCCTAAGACTTTCGATGGGTCTCCATGCACATGGTTAAATACCAATGGTACCTGCTGTCCATCGTTTACCTTGAAAGCATTATGTCGAATGATTCTACCGTCCGAACATCTTAAATCGTTCTTTGTGGCCCAGCCACTAAAATCGTAATCTGCTTTTGGCATTTTTACAATCCTCCTTTTTTATTTATTTTGAAATTTTAATCTTAAAGAGTACATATCGACGGTTTTTATCTCACTGCTCTTTTTGTCGGCAATTACCACTTGAGCATCAGTAAAGTTTCCAACTCCTGTAAAGATTACAAACCTATTCCCATCATCAACTATTCGTATAATCTTCGAATATGGTGGTAGGGTCTTTTTAACTTTTGTGAGAAGTTCATCGCTTATCATTGTTTGCACTCTGCCCCCTCTCTTTACTAATTACGTATTTTGTAACTTTTTCGGATGGTTGCAGATTGTCAGTCCTCATAAACTGAACATCTCTGGGGTCTAGAACATCCCAATAAAAACCATCAATCGTAAAAATGGAGTGTTTTTTTGATGCTTGTCCATCATAAAAATAAAGCTTATTGTTTTTGCCTACTTTATAATTTATAGCATGAAACCATGGTGTATTTTGTTTCGGGTCATCTGATACTATCCCGGGCATTATAAAAATACCTGTGGACCCAACCGGCTCTTTTAATAGTTCAGTAGTTACCGCCGTCTTTAACTGCTTATGCCTATCCGCTAATTCCGCTTTATTTTTCCAGGACCCAACATTGATAGTTTTTAATTTTCCAGAAACAAAAGCCTCTTCCAAATTACCAACATTAGAAGCGTCATAATTTAATCTAGCTTCCACATCATATCCTTGAAGTCTCAAAGCCAATGCTACGGAACTATTCTGACAGTTAAAATTCCTACCATCTCCGTGTTTTATAGGATTAACCCCGTCAACAATTGATTCAATATCAGTATTCTTTAATTTTTTAAAATCACTAATTGTTTCTTTTATTTTTCTTTGCTCATCAACAAGCTGTTTAACTCTCTTATATCCTCTGGTATCGAAAGGTCCCGTTAGGAGGTCATAGTTTATTCTATTTTTTCTAATAGACCTACTTACCTCACTGTTTAGCGGATAAGGAGGTCCATGTCTCTGACCCCATTTCTGTCCGGGTATACCATGGTGGGCAAGATAGTAATTTTTTAAA
>Ga0326514_10000468_pt1 | contig 27472 bp, 18 predicted proteins | sample 3_2548_0518_D_FD_203653 | JGI IMG/M metagenome (GOLD analysis project Ga0326514, IMG submission 203653) | Bovine rumen microbial communities from UC Davis, California, United States - 3_2548_0518 | ecosystem: Host-associated > Mammals > Digestive system > Stomach > Rumen | place: USA... | reverse complement strand
TTCAAAATGATTGCTTTGTTTAAAAGCAATCAGAAAATAAATTCAAAATGATTGCTTTATTTGAAAGCAATCAGAAAATAAATTCAAAATGATTGCTTTATTTGAAAGCAATCAGATTTAAATTTAAAAATGATTGTTTCTTTTAAAAGCAATCAAAATTAAATCTTTTTCTGATTGCTTTTAAATTCTGCTGCAAAGATAACGAAAATTTTCCCCAAAACCAAACTTTTTCGCCTCTCTTTTCATGGCTTTTATCATATTTTTTCCGGGGATGTTTTTTAAGGTAATGTCAACCGCCTGACCATTTCGTTAAGAGCCATGAACCGATAACGCTGCGAGGTCACGGGAACCGGGGAATAACTGGAATGTCTTGCTTCAGCCTTGCGGCGCAACAAGTCTTCGACGGACTTTTGTACGGTAACATCGAGGAAAGCCTCTTCGGTGGGTTCCAGCAGTAGCAGCCGGCCTTTTGAACATGCCTCGAAATACACTCCCCCGGGTTTGTAGTAGCGTTCATGAGGCGATCCCTCCTTGGGGAATCCGTCGCAGAGCAGGACGACCAGCGGATAGCCTTCGTCGCGCACGGAGCGGGCAATGAGCCGCTCCCCCCGGCTGACGGCAGCCGTGTAGGTGACCGCCCCGTTGTGAGCGGCAGCCAACACCGACTGCAGCCGTTCCCGGATCTGGTCGTCACTGGCGCTGCGAGACATTTCCACTGCCTGACTGTCGGGCCAGTTGAGGAGGAAATGATTGCCCATCGATGAGAATGACAGGCCGGCCGCCTCTGTCCGCCTGTGCAGCTTGAAGAGTGCGGGATTGCGGCTCTTGAGCCAGAGGCGTCGCGGATTGTCCTTCACATAGTCAATCATCCGGCGCAACTGTCCCGGCGCATGGAGGATGCGCTCATGATAATAGGCCTTGTCCGGCTGCCAGATGCTGCCTCTGCCCGCAAAAATGCGGGCAAATTGCACGGGGACACCGCCAGTCACTTTATCGGTGCCGGCATTTGGGGCTCCGTTCAGTTCGGCGGCGTTCTCGCCGCTGTGGTAGTACTCTTCCTTATATATCTTGGTGCATCCGCTCTTGAAGCCCCGCACCACCGTCCCGATGCTTTGCGGGAGGGGTTCCAGCACCTGGATGACCAGATGCACATGGTCGGGCATTACCATCTGGGCCAGCACTTTCAGGGCATAGCCTTTCTTCCGGTAGAACCGGGCGAGACCGCCAAGCATCCGGCATACCTGCAGCCCGAACCCGTTGAGCCTGACGTGAGCCGTCTCGGCACTTTCGCCTTCGAGCACTCCAAACAGCGGGTAGCGTTCCTCTACAGGCAGTGTGAAATGATAGATGGCACGGCCCCGGTAGTCCCATGCCTTTTCACGATGGTGACGCAAGGGGTCAACCGGGTTCCGGTGTTTCCTTTCGTTATCGGTATCCTGCGACATGTTTCTGAGTCATCCTGTTCTATTCGATGCCCCAGGTGAGGGAGGTGACTTTGAACTCGGTGCGACGGTTGATCTGATCGACAATGGCCTGCCGGTCGGTGTCGAGGCTGTCGGCATATTCCTCGGTGAGGATCTGGCCGAAAGGGAGGAAGTCGTATTGTTCGTGGAGTTTCTCGGTGACGGTCTTGGGTGCCTCCTTGCCGTAGCCGACGGGGGTGAGACGTCCGGGATTGATGCCTTGGGAGACGAGGTAATCGACAACAGACTGGGCACGGCGCTGTGAGAGGTCTAGGTTGTAGGCCTGGGAACCGATGCGGTCGGTGTGGGCCGACAGTTCTATGGCGCAATAGGGATTGTCGTTGAGGAGCTGGACAAGTTCGTCGAGCGATGGATAGGACTCTTCGCGCAGGGTCGCCATGTTATAGTCGTAGAAGATGTTGTCGATTAGCACGGGCACCGAGATGGACGGCAGGTAGAAATCGACCTGGTAGTCGGCATCTTCCTGGGTGGAGTCGCTCAGAAACTGGGCCTTGCGGTTGAGGTAGCCTTCCTTGCCGGACATGAGGACATATTCGGTGGAGCGGTCGATGGAGACCTCGTAGGTGCCGTCGGGCCTGGTGACGCTCTTGAAGTTCATGCCGTTGCGCCCCACGACGCGTACGATGGCCTCGGCGATGGGAATTTCGTCCATGTCGTAGACGGTGCCGGTGATACGTACCTTGATGGAGGGCAGCACGAACTTGTAGATATTGTCGTAGCCCTTGCCCTGTCCGCGGTTGGAGGAGAACCAGCCCTCCTGTTCCTCCTTGGTGGCATGCATGAAAGTCATACCGAAGTCGTCGCCCTGCGAGTTGACGGGTGAGCCAAGATGTTCGATGTGCCATTGGTTCCACTCGTCGAGACGTGCCGTGAAGATGTCGAGACCGCCGAGACCGGGGCGTCCGTCTGTCGAGAAATAGAGAATGCCCTCGGGGTCGAAAGTGGGGAACATCTCGTCGCCGGAGGTATTGACCTGGGACCCGAGATTCTCGGGGAAGCCCATGCCGTTTTTGCCGAGCGAGACACGCCACAGGTCAAGACCGCCCTGTCCGCCCTGCATGTCGGAAACGAAATAGAGCCAGAGACCGTCGGGCGAAACGGCGGGATGGGCGAAGAGGGTGAGGGTGTCGCCCATGCCGATATTGAGCATGGTGCCGGTGCCCCAGGTGGCATCCGAACGGTGGGATTCGTAGATTTGTGGCGCTGAAGGACGGGAGGCAACGCCGCCCGCTCCTGTGAAGTACATGGTCTCGCCGTCGGGGGAGAAGGCGGGGGTACCCTCGTCGCCCGCAGTGTTGACGGTTCCGGCGGTGACGGGACGTTGCCACTTGCCTTTCTCGTCTCTGGTCATCATCCAGATGTCGCAGTATTTGGTGCCAGTTATCTTACTCTTTTCGTCCCCTTCGGCTTTGTCGTTGGAGGTGGTGAAATAGAGAATTTCGTCCTGCTGTCCCCAGATGGCGGGGGAGAAGTCGGCCCGCCGGCCGTTGACGAGCGGGAACCTGGAGATTTCGTATCGAGAACCGTCCTGACGCCAGCGTTCAGCATTGAGGGCCCCGAGGCGTCCGGAGAGAGCCACGGAATGGGTTGGATAGAGGGCGATCATGGAGTCGTAGGCAGCTACAGCCTCGAGATAACGTCCGGAGGCGTGGAGGCTCTGAGCGATGTGGAGCCAGATGGCGGTGTCCTGGTAGCCGTAGCGCATGGCATTGCGGAAATCTCCGGCGGCACGCTGGGGCTGCATCAGTTTCTCGTCACAGAGGGCCATGTACCACGAGACCTGTCCCTTGAGTTCTTTCTCGGCGCGTGCGTCGGTTTTACGATAGACACGTTTGAAGACAGAAAGGGCCTCGTAGTACTCTCCGCGGTCGAAGGCTTCTTTGCCTGCAGAGAATTTGGCTGTGTTGCAGCCTGCCAGCACGGACAGGATGAGAAGGGCCAGGAGGAGTATGGGAGTTCGGCGCAAGAGTTTATAATTTAGAGAGGAGAGTTTAGGGCAGTTCTATAGTTTAGAGTGCTGTAATTTTAATACAAAATAACCAAATGTAAAAATATCAGAGGTTGTGTTTACGGAGTTTTCGGAATGCGTTTTTTCGGATTTGGCGTACGCGGTTGCGTGAGAGCCCCATTTCCTCGCCTATTTCAGCCATTGTCATGGGCGAGCCGTTGAAGCCGAAGGATCGGGTGATAACCTCGCGTTCGCGGGGGAGGAGATCCTGCATGGCGCGCTGGATGCGATCCTGATGCATGGGAGAGACGACACGGCTGTCGGCTGCCTCGGCATTCTCGTCCTCGAGGTAGTCGGCGAGGGTGGAACGGTCGTTGCCGCGTGTATCGCTGAGGGAGGCGGCAGCGAGGTCGCGTTCCTTTTGGGCAGACGAGAGTGCATCGCCTATGCTCTGGCGTATCCACCAGACGGCATAGCTGATGAACTGTACCCCCTTGTCAGGGTCGAACTTGCGGGCGGCCTGAATGAGGCCCATGTTGCCCTCGTTGATGAGGTCGAAGAGGTCGAGACCGAGGCCGCGGTACTGAGCGGCAACGGACACGACGAATTTGAGGTTGGCGCGTGTGAGCCGGTTGAGAGCGCTGTCGTCGCCCTGCCGGATGCGGCGCACCAGGGCTAGGGTTTCCTCTTCGGTGAGCCGTTCCTCACTGCCTATCATCTCGAGGTAGCGGCTCACTTCCTCCACCTCCTGCCTCGATGGCCGGTTATTATAGCTGTTGTTCATAGAATGTACGAATTTTGGGGCAAAGATAGCAAACTTTTACGATATCTCCAAATAGAAAACGGAAAAACCGCAAATTTATTGGATTCCGATGCCGATAAATTATAAAAACCGCACCAACCCGGAGGCTGATGCGGCAACAATGAAAAAGCTATTTTACGATTTTACAATTTGGTTCAATAGTGAAATGGTCCGATAAAACTACTTGCTGAGGTCAACTGCGTAGTAGGCGGTTTTGCCCTGGGGATAAACGCCGACGATGAACATGACTGGATCCTCGGAGTTGTCGCGACGCGAAGTGAGGGCTTCGGCGATGGCCTTTAGCTCCTTCTCGGAGTTGACGGAGCGGTCGTTGACCTTGAGGATGACAAATCCTTCCTTGATGCCGGCCTTGGCGAAGGCAGAGCCTGACTTGACGCTTTTGACCTTCACGCCGTGGCGTACGCCGTAGCGGAGCTGGTCCTCGCGGTTGAGGGTCGAGAACTCGGCGCCGAGTTCGCTGATGTCGCGTTTCTTGATAACCTCGGTATTGCCCTGGGCATTCTTGAGTTCGACATTGACAGAGGAGGCCTTGCCTTCGCGGAGGTATTCCACGAGCACCTTGTCTCCGGGACGGTGACGTGCCACCTGTTCCTGAAGTTGTGAGGTGGTCTTGACAGCATTGTGGTTGACGGCGGTGATAACGTCGCCCTTCCGGATACCTGCGGCTTCGGCTGCACTGTTCTCGCTGACATCGTCCACATATACGCCTTCAGAAACGGAGAGACCCTTTTCCTTGGCGAGCTGGGCATCGACGTTGCGGATGACGACTCCCAACATGGCGCGCTGGACGGCGCCGTACTGTCGGAGGTCGGTGACCACCTTTTGGACAATGCTGGAGGGCACGGCGAAGGAGTAGCCGGCGTAGTTGCCCGTCTGGCTGTAGATGGCCGTATTGATGCCTACGAGTTCACCGGCAGTATTGACTAGGGCACCGCCAGAGTTGCCGGGATTGACGGCGGCATCGGTCTGGATGAAAGATTCGATGCCCATCTGTCCGTTACCCATGCCGAGGCTGCGTGCCTTGGCCGACACGATGCCGGCAGTGACGGTGGAGTTGAGCATGAAGGGGTTGCCTACAGCGAGCACCCATTCGCCGACCTTGAGGGCATCGCTCTCGCCAAAGGGAATGGTGGGGAGGTCGTTGGCCTCAATCTTGAGGAGGGCGATATCCGTGCTGGGGTCCGTTCCGACGAGGGTAGCTGTAAACTGACGCTGGTCGTTGAGCGTTACGGTGAGGGTGTCGGCTCCATCGATGACGTGGTTGTTGGTGACAATGTAGCCGTCCTCACTGATGATGACGCCAGAACCGTAGCCTTCCTTGGTCTGGGGTTTCTGCTGTTGCTGGCGGCCCTGATAACCGAAGAAGTACTCGAAGAAGGGATCCATCGACTGATAACGCTGCTGAACGGTCTGTACGTTCTTGACGCCGACGACCGCATTGACGGTCTTCTCGGCAGCCTTGGTGAAGTCGTTGTCGGTGACGGAAGCGTGACTTACAGTATTGAAATATCCGACACTGGTGACGTTGGAATCATTGTTCAGGGCCAGGTTGTCCTGAGCATTTGCATGGTCTGTGCGGGCCAGGAACCAATACGTTCCAAAGGCTGTAGCTGCGCTCACCAACAGGGTGGCGGCGAAGGTTTTGAAATTAGTGTTCATAACTTATATCTTAAATTAAATGTTATTGTTTTGTCGTTTTTTCGACTGCAAAGATAACACTTAGTTTTGGATTTAAGTTAAAATTTGGCCAAGATTTAACATTTCTTCCTCAAAAACGGGCAGTTTTAAAAGGATTTAAACCCATTCGTTGAGAAATTTCTCACTCAACGGGCAGTTGGAGATCCTCGTCGGGATTGGGAATTCTGGCTTTGCGCGGATTCTCGCGTGCACCGTAGGAGAGAAGTTTGTGGGCGGCGGTGGGAAGGGACTTGCCGCCTGGAGCCGTCGTGGTCTTGAGATCCTGGAAGGCGTCGTGCACCTTGTCGAAAGTCTTCTCGAGGGCAGAGAGACGGGTGTAGAAATCCTGGGTACGTTCGATGATGACGTTGGCCGCCTCCATCATTTCGTGCTGGTTGGTGAGCTGGTACATGTTCTTCCAGGCGAGGTCAAGCACGCGGAGGAGGGCATAGAGGTTGGCCGACCCAGTGATGAAGACTCCTTTGTTATATGCATCCTTCCAAAGCGTGGGATCGTTGGAGAGGGCAAGTTGAAGGGCGCCCTCCGAGAACATGTACATGACGACGATGTCGATGCGCTGGTGGTCGGTGGCGATATAGCGGGAGTAGTTCTTGCGGGCCAGTTCGTCGGCATGGCGGCGCACCGACGCGATATGGGCCTTGAGAGCGAGGGCACGTGCGTTTTCGTCATCGCTGTTGCAGTAGTTTTCATAGTCCTTGATGGACATCTTGGAGTCGATGATGATGTCGCGTTTGTCGGGGAAATGGAGGATAACGTCGGGCTGGAGGCGGTGTCCCTCCTCGGTCTTGACGGTCTCGCGGGTGAGGGGATCCTCCATTGTTTTCTGGGTTTCGAACTGTTCGCCCTCGGTGAACCCCATGTCCTGAAGGAGCTGGGTGAGGCGCATCTCTCCGAAATTTCCCTGCGTCTTGTTTTCGGAGGTGAGGGCGTTGGCGAGACGGTCGGCGCTGTTGCCGAGATTGAGGGTCTGCTGGAGGGTGAGTTTGATTGCCTCGTCGAGACGGGTGATGCGGGAGGTGTTCTCCTTGTCGCTCCTGTCGACAAAGGCGCGCAGATCGTCTATATTCTTTTGGAAGGGCGTGAGCAGCGACTCGAGCCTTTTCTGGTCAATGTCGGTGAGTTGCTGGGAACGCCTGTGGAGCATTTCCTCGGTGGCGGTCTTCATCTCGGCCACGGTGGCCTTGAGCTGACGGTCGAACTGTTCACGCAGGAGGATCTCCTGCTTCTCGGCAGTATGCCGGGCCTCCTCGCGGACTTCGTTCACGCGGACAACGGCATCCCGTTTCGCCTGAAAGTAGAAGACGGCGAAGATGACCGTGGACGAGAGGAGGGCGGCAATGATGATGAAAAGTAGTGTTTGCATGCTGCAAAGATACAAAAAAATGTATTAAAAAAGGGGTGAAAGTGTCTAAAAAAACAAAAACTTCGGCCCAAAACGAAAAAAAAGTCCGAAAAGATTTGGAAATGTCCGAAAAAATGCTTACTTTAGCACCGTCAAATTGATAATAAGTACACGAAACCGATGGATAAGACGATAGCTTCCTTTTTGGATTATATCAGGTACGAAAGAAATTATTCGGAACTTACGCGTACTAGTTATCAGGATGCTCTTTTACAGTTTGAAGACTTCTCGAAACGGGAGACCGGCAGTTTCTCGCCGCAGTCCATCGACCTGAACACGGTGCGTCTCTGGATGAAAGCCATGATGGAAGACCGTCATGCGCCGTCCAGCATCAAGCAACGTGTGTCGGCGCTGAGATCCTACGTGCGTTTTCTGCGTAAACGCAGCATCCTCGACCGTAATCCGCTGGAACTGCTTCGGGTGCCCAAAGTGCCGAAGAAGCTGCCATCATGGGTCACGGCGGAACAGATGGACGCGGTGATTGATGCCGCCGACTACGACGATGATTTCGAAGGACAGCGCGAACGTCTCATTATTGACATGCTCTACCAGACCGGGGTGCGCCGGGCCGAACTGCTGGGGCTGCGCGACAGCGACATCGACCTGGATGGAAGGCAGTTGAAGGTACTGGGCAAAGGCAACAAGGAACGACTGATTCCCTTCGGCCCCGAACTGGAAACGCTGATACGGCATTATCTTGAGTTGAGACGCCGCGAAGTGGCGCCCGGTGCGACCGAACGGTTTCTGGTGGACGGAGACGGCAATCCCCTCAAGTCTCAAAAACTATATAATATAGTACGCGCGAGACTGGGAGAGATTCCGACGCTGGCCAAACGGAGCCCGCACGTACTGCGCCACAGCTTTGCCACCGCCATGCTGACCTCCGGCGCCGACCTGATGGCAGTCAAAGAACTGATGGGCCATGCGAGCCTCGATTCGACAGAAGTCTATACGCACATTACTCCTCAGGAGATATTATCTAATTACAAACAGGCTCATCCCCGAGCCACAAATTTCAAAAAGAAAGGAGATTGATCTATGGAAATCACCATTCAATCCGTCAATTTTGACACAAGTGAGAGTGTAAACGCCTACATCCGCAAGAAACTGGGTAAGCTGGAACGCTTTGCCGACAACATCCGTGCCGCCGAGGTTCAGCTTAAGGTAATCAATGCAACCGACAAGTCCAACAAGGAAATCGGTATTAAGCTGCTGGTGGGCGACCAGAGCATATATGTATCGAAGACAGCCGAGATTTATGAGGATGCCGTATCGCAGGCAACCGAGGCTCTGGAACGTCAGTTGAAACGCGCAAAAGAGAAAAAACAGGGCTGATTTGCTAACGAAAGACAGCAAAAAACGGCGTTTTTGAAAAAAAATGCGCCAAAATACAAAAAAAGTCCCCGAAAAATTTGTGTGTTTGAAAAATAAGTGTTATCTTTGCACCCGCAAATCTCACGATGTGGCTCATGAGAAGCTCTCGAAGAGTTTGTGGGTGCATGCGACTTTGGCGCAACGATGGAAGTAAGGCGCCAACGCTCCACACTCAGACTTGCGGTAATAGCTCAATTGGTAGAGTGTCAGCCCTCCAAGCTGAATGTTGCGAGTTCGAGTCTCGTTTACCGCTCAAAATTATTGCCGTTTTAGCTCAGTGGTAGAGCACATCCTTGGTAAGGATGAGGTCTCGGGTTCAAATCCCGAAAACGGCTCTTTTTTGTTTTTCTTCAGATCCCGAATCAATTCGGATACAAACATTTACAATTTAATATATAAGATTATGGCAAAAGAACAATTTGACCGTTCGAAACCGCACGTAAACATTGGTACTATCGGCCACGTTGACCACGGTAAGACGACCTTGACCGCAGCTATCACTGCTGTGCTCGCAAAGAAGGGCCTCTCTGAGGTTAAATCCTTCGATCAGATCGATAACGCTCCTGAAGAGAAGGAGCGCGGTATTACAATCAACACCGCACACGTTGAGTATCAGACGGCAAAGCGTCACTATGCTCACGTTGACTGCCCCGGCCACGCTGACTATGTGAAGAACATGGTTACGGGTGCTGCACAGATGGACGGCGCTATCATCGTAGTTGCTGCTACTGATGGTCCCATGCCCCAGACTCGTGAGCACATCCTTTTGGCCCGTCAGGTAAACGTACCCCGTCTCGTTGTGTTCATCAACAAGTGCGATCAGGTTGATGATCCTGAAATGCTTGACCTCGTTGAGATGGAAATGCGTGACCTCCTCGCTCAGTATGGCTTCGAGGATGACACCCCGTTTATTCGCGGTTCTGCCCTCGGTGCCCTCAACGGTGTGCCCGAATGGGAAGAGAAGATAATGGAGCTCATGGATGCTGTTGATAACTGGATTCAGCTTCCTCCCCGTGCTCTTGACAAGCCCTTCCTTATGCCTGTCGAGGATATCTTCTCTATCACCGGTCGTGGTACTGTTGCCACCGGTCGTATCGAGACTGGTATCGTAAAGGTTAACGACGAAGTTCAGCTCCTCGGTCTCGGTCAGGACAAAAAGACTGTCGTTACCGGTGTCGAGATGTTCCGCAAGCTCCTCGATGAGGGTGAAGCAGGCGACAATGTCGGTCTTCTCCTCCGTGGTGTTGACAAGAACGAGGTTAAGCGTGGTATGGTACTCTGCAAGCCCGGTTCTGTAACTCCCCACGATCACTTCAAGGCTCAGATTTACGTCCTCAAGAAAGAGGAGGGTGGCCGTCACACTCCTTTCCACAACAACTATCGTCCCCAGTTCTACCTCCGCACTATGGACGTTACTGGTGAGATTAAGTTGCCCGAGGGTGTTGAGATGGTAATGCCCGGCGACCACGTATCCATCGATGTAACGCTGATTACTCCCGTCGCAATGGACAAGGGTCTCCGTTTCGCTATCCGCGAGGGTGGCCGTACGGTAGGTTCCGGCCAGGTTACCGAAATCCTCGAATAATACGTAACCAAATACAAGATGGGCTGAAAAGCTCAGCCCATCTTTTTTACGGGTGTAGCTCAGTCGGTAGAGCACTGGTCTCCAAAACCAGGTGTCGAGAGTTCGAACCTTTCCACCCGTGCTATAAAAAAGAATTAATGATGAAGAAGATTATTAATTACGTAAAGAATTCTTATTACGAACTTGTAAATAAGGTCTCCTGGCCCACGAGGACAGAGGTCATCAACAGCAGCGTCGTAGTGCTCACAGCAAGTGTGATCATAGCGCTTGTCATTCTGGCGATGGATCTTATCTTCGGCAACGTCGTAATGAGCCTTATTTATACAGGTTCTGTTAACTTTTAATAGAGAGAATGGCTGCAGTAGATTTCAAATGGTATTGCCTTCGCGCCATCTCAGGCAAGGAACTGAAGGTTAAGGAAGTGCTTGAAGCAGGCAAGGCTGCCGGTGACTTCAGGGACGGCCTTGATCAGGTGGTTGTACCCACCGAACAGGTTGCTGTGAAGAGAGGCGAGAAGAAGGTTATCAAGGAGAAAGTACTGTTTTCCGGCTACGTCTTCGTACGTTGCCGTCTCACGCCTGATGTACAGGCCGAGTTGGAGAGTACCTCAAATGTAGTGGCTTTCTTGCGCGGACGTACCACCAACAAACCCGAACCCCTTCCCGATGAACAGGTAGCCGAGATGTTGGGTGCAGCCGATTCGAAGAAGGATGTGTTCGAAGATTCCGAATTCAGTTTCCTCAAGGGCGAGAGCGTCAAAGTCACTGACGGTCCTTTCAAAGATTTCGAGGGTGAAATCACGGACATCAACGACGAAAAGCAGAAACTCAAGGTCGAGGTCAAGATTTTCGGTCGCAAGACCCAACTTGAGCTGGACTATAACCAAGTTACAAAACAGGAGTGAACTCGCAGGGCTGCGAGGTAATTCCTTCAAGTCGATTCAGAAGGGAGTTTGTACCGGGATGTGCCTTAGGCACGCGATGGAAGCAATCCTGTTTGACTGAATGACTCTTTTATATACTCAAATTTTTTTTACAAAATGGCAAAAGAAATTGGTGGACAGATCAAACTTCAGATCCAGGGCGGTAAGGCTAATCCGGCACCTCCGGTAGGTCCTGCATTGGGTTCGAAGGGTATCAACATCATGGCATTCTGCAAGGAGTTCAATGCCCGCACACAGGACAAGATGGGCAAGGTTCTCCCTGTAGTCATTACCTATTACACTGACAAGAGCTACGACTTCGTCATCAAGACTCCTCCGGCAGCTGTACAGCTCCTCGAGGCATCGAAACAGAAGTCTGGTTCCGGCGAACCTAACCGCAAGAAGATTGCTTCCGTTACTTGGGATCAGGTAAAAGCTATCGCTCAGGACAAGATGCCCGACTTGAACTGTTTCACAATCCAGTCCGCAATGAAACTGGTGGCTGGTACTGCTCGTTCAATGGGTATCACTGTTACGGGTGAATTCCCCACTGATTTGTAATCCTTTAACTTCAATTTACGACAATGGGTAAACTTACAAAAAATCAAAAGTTGGCCGCTGCTAAGATTGAAGCAGGAAAGGCTTATACACTTGCTGAAGCCAGTGAGTTGGTTAAGGCAATCACATTTACAAAATTCGACGCTTCTGTTGACATCGACGTACGTTTGGGTGTTGATCCCCGCAAGGCCAACCAGATGGTTCGCGGCACAGTGACTCTTCCCAACGGTACCGGCAAGTCAGTACGTGTTCTTGCTCTCGTAGCTTCTGATGCTGATCAGAAGGCTGCACAGGAGGCAGGCGCCGACTATGTTGGTATGGATGAATACATCGATAAGATCAAAGGCGGCTGGACAGACGTTGACGTGATCATCACTCAGCCCTCTGTGATGGGTAAGATTGGTGCTCTCGGCCGTGTGCTCGGTCCCCGCGGTCTGATGCCTAACCCCAAGTCGGGTACGGTAACGATGGACGTAGCCAAGGCTGTTAAGGAGGTGAAACTCGGTAAGATTGACTTCAAGGTTGACAAGGCCGGTATCGTTCACACTTCTATCGGCAAGGTATCGTTCACACCCGAGCAGATCATGCAGAACGCTACAGAGTTCATTTCTACCATTATCAAGCTCAAGCCCGCCACGGCTAAGGGTACCTACATCAAGTCTGTATCCATTTCCAGCACCATGAGCGCCGGTATCAAGGTAGATACGAAGTCAATCGAAGCATAAAATTTAACGCTTTTCTATTATGAAGAAAGAAGATAAAGTCCTTAACATTGAGAAGCTTGAAGCTCTCCTTGGTGAGTATGCACATTTCTATGTGACCGACATCGCAGGTCTCAACGCAGAGAAGACTTCAGCACTGCGTCGTACTTGCTTCAACAAGGAGATTAAGCTGGTGATGGTAAAGAACAACCTGTTCAAGAAAGCCCTCGCCAACAAAGGCATCGACTTCGAACCCATCGCTGAGGCTTTCAAGGGCACGTCTGCTATCATGTTCTGCAACACGGGCAACGTACCTGCAAAGCTCATCAAGGGTGATAAGGACGAAAAAGTTAAACTCAAAGGCGCTTACGTAGAGGAATGCTTCTATGGTGCCGATCAGCTCGAAACGCTTGCCACACTCAAGAGCAAGAACGAACTCATCGCCGACATCGTTGCCCTCCTCCAGTCTCCCGCCAAGAACGTTATCTCGGCACTCGAGAGCGGCAAGAACACGATCCATGGCGTGCTTAAAACCCTGGGCGAGCGTCCGGAATAATGAACCGAACGCGGCGTAATTCAATTCATTAATTTTTGCATATTTACAAACAAAAAAATTATATTACTATTATGGCAGATTTGAAAGCAATCGCAGAAGAGTTGGTTAACCTTTCAGTAAAGGATGTAAACGAACTCGCACAGATTTTGAAAGATGAGTATGGCATCGAACCCGCAGCTGCTGCTGTGGCTGTTGCCGCTGGTCCCGCAGCCGCTACTGAGGCTGCTGCTGAAGAGAAGACTTCATTCGACGTAGTCCTCAAGGATGCAGGCGCACAGAAACTCCAGGTCGTTAAGGCCGTTAAGGAGGCTTGCGGTCTTGGTCTTAAGGAGGCTAAGGATCTCGTTGACGGCGCTCCCAGCACCGTTAAGGAAGGTCTTCCCAAGGCTGACGCTGAGAACCTCAAGAAGGCTCTTGAGGAGGTTGGCGCTACCGTCGAGCTCAAGTAATCACCTGAGTTTCAATCTCAGGACAATATGGTTAAGATTCACCCTTTCGGGGGATCTTAACCTTTTTGCGCTTTTTCCAAACTGAATTCCACTCCTTGTGAACTGTGGGTGGATTTTCCCCGCTCCTACAGTTCAATTTCCTCTTTCAAGGCGTCCCCAACGACGCCCAAAACATTCAAACGATGCCCAAAAAAGTTTCTGTTACAAGAAAACCAAGAGTCAACTTCGGCTCTGTCAAGAGTCCGTTGGCATACCCCGACTTTCTCGACATCCAGTTGAAGTCGTTCCGCGACTTCCTGCAGCTTGACACTCCCCCCGAGCAGCGCAAGAACGAGGGCCTGTATAAGGTCTTTGCAGAGAATTTCCCCATTGCCGACACACGTAACAACTACGTTCTCGAGTTCTTGGACTATTTCATCGAGCCCCCGCGCTACACCATCGAGGAGTGTCTCCTCCGCGGTCTCACCTACAATGTCCCGCTCAAGGCGAAGTTGAAACTTTACTGTACCGATCCTGACCACGAGGACTTCAACACAAAGGTGAGCGACGTCTATCTTGGCCAGATTCCCTATATGACCCCACAGGGTACCTTTGTAATCAACGGTGCTGAGCGTGTCGTCGTTTCACAGCTCCACCGTTCTCCCGGCGTGTTCTTCGGCCAGAGCCTTCATACCAACGGTACGAAGCTATACTCTGCCCGTATCATTCCTTTCAAAGGTTCTTGGATCGAGTTCGCTACCGATATCAACAACGTGATGTATGCCTACATCGATCGCAAAAAGAAACTTCCCGTCACCACATTGCTCCGTGCCATCGGCTTCGAGAGCGATAAAGATATTCTTCAGATTTTCGACCTCGCCGAGAGCGTCGAGGTGAAGAAAAGCACTATCCAGAAATACATAGGCCGCCGTCTGGCTGCCCGTGTGCTTAATTCATGGGTTGAAGACTATGTAGACGAGGATACCGGCGAAGTTGTTTCCATCGAACGTAACGAAGTGCTCGTTGACCGCGAACAGGAAATCACTGCCGACAATATCTCGAGGATTCTCGAATCGGGTGTGGATCACATCCTTCTGATTCGCGAGAACAAAGAGGCTCACAACGATGAGTACTCCATCATTTTCAATACCCTCCAGAAGGATCCCTCCAACTCGGAGAAGGAAGCCGTCGTTTATATCTATCGTCAGCTCCGCAACGCAGAGCCTGCCGATGATACCTCCGCCCGCGAAGTGATTCAGAACCTCTTCTTCTCGGACAAGCGCTACGACCTCGGCGATGTAGGCCGCTACCGTATCAACAAGAAATTCCATATACGTGTCGATGAGAACGGCAACAACATCCTCGACAAGGACGGCAATCCCACCTTTGAGGTGCCGATGGATGTGCGCGTCCTCACCAAGGAGGATATCATCGACATCATCAAATACCTCATCCAGCTCATCAACTCAAAGGCAGAAGTGGACGATATCGACCACCTCTCCAACCGTCGTGTACGCACTGTAGGCGAACAGCTCTACAATCAGTTCGGCATAGGTCTGGCCCGCATGAGCCGAACCATCCGCGAACGCATGAATGTGCGCGACAATGAGGACTTCAATCCCGTTGACCTCATCAACGCAAAGACCATCTCGGCTGTAATCAATTCGTTCTTCGGTACGAATGCCCTTTCACAGTTCATGGATCAGACGAACCCACTGGCAGAGGTTACCCATAAACGTCGTATGTCGGCCCTTGGTCCCGGCGGTCTTTCCCGCGAAAGAGCCGGTTTCGAGGTGCGTGACGTTCACTATACCCACTACGGCCGTCTCTGTCCTATTGAGTCGCCCGAAGGCCCCAATATCGGTCTGATTTCATCGATGTGCGTTTACTCCAAGGTCAACGACTTGGGCTTTATCGAGACTCCCTATCGCAAGGTGGAGAACGGCATCGTGAACCTCACCGACGAGGGCATCAGCTGGAACTCGGCCGACGGCGAGGAGGAACTCATAATCGCTCAGGGTAATTCGCCTGTCGATAATAAAGGCCGTTTCCTCGAGAAGCGTGTCAAGGCCCGTCAGGGTGCCGACTTCCCCGTTGTCGATCCTACGGAGGTCAACTTCATGGACGTGGCTCCCAACCAGATTGCTTCTATAGCCGCAGCCCTTATTCCCTTCCTGGAGCATGACGATGCCCACCGCGCACTCATGGGTTCGAACATGATGCGTCAGGCCGTGCCGCTCATGACCTGCGAAGCTCCTATTGTAGGTACCGGTATCGAGGATCAGGTTATCCGTGACTCCCGGACCCAGATTATGGCCGAAGGCGACGGTATCGTAGAATTTGTCGATGCTACCGTCATACGAGTACGCTATGACCGCACCGAGGACGAAGAGTTCTGTGCCTTTGACGAACCTGTTCGCGAATACATCCTTCCCAAGTGGCGCCGTACCAACCAGAGCACGACCTATGACCTGCAGCCCAACTGTGTGAAGGGTCAGCGTGTGAAGGCCGGCGACATTCTCTCCAAGGGCTATTGTTCTGCCGAAGGTACGCTTGCACTCGGCAAGAATCTCAAGGTGGCATATATGCCCTGGAAGGGTTACAACTACGAAGATGCCATTGTGCTCTCTGAGCGCTGTGTGCGCGAGGATATTCTTACATCGGTTCATGTGGATGAATATACCCTCGAAGTGCGCGAAACGAAACGCGGTCTCGAGGAACTCACCAGTGATATCCCCAATGTATCGGAGGACGCCACCAAAGATCTTGGCGAAGACGGTATTATCCGAGTCGGCGCTTTGGTTGAACCCGGTGATATTATGATTGGTAAGATTACGCCTAAGGGCGAATCCGATCCCACACCAGAGGAGAAACTCCTGCGTGCCATCTTCGGCGACAAGGCCGGCGATGTGAAGGATGCTTCCCTCAAGGCCAATCCTTCGCTCCACGGTGTTATTATCGACACAGCCCTCTACAAGCGTGCCATCAAGGACCGTAAGGCCAAGATGGCCGAGAAGGCTCAGATGCCCATCCTCGAAGAGGAATACGAGACCAAGCAGACCGAATTGCTCAACACTCTCATCGACAAGCTCCTCCAAGTTACAGAGGGCGAGACGTCTGTCGGCGTGAAGGACTTCATCGGTATTGAGGTGTTCCCCAAGGGAGCCAAGTTCACCAAGGACGCCCTCCAACAGGTTGACTACAAGAGCGTCATGATTGCGCGCTGGACCAAGGATGAACACAAGAACATCCTGATCCACACCCTCGTGATGAACTACCTCAAGGCTGCCAAGAAGCTCAATGCCGAACTGGCCCGCAAGAAGTTCGATATCTCAATCGGTGATGAACTTCCGTCCGGTATTCTCCAGCTGGCCAAGGTTTATATTGCCAAGAAGCGTAAGATCGGCGTAGGCGATAAACTCGCCGGCCGTCACGGCAACAAGGGTATCGTTTCGAAGGTAGTCCGTGTAGAAGATATGCCGTTCCTGGCTGACGGTACACCCGTCGACCTGGTACTGAACCCGCTCGGTGTGCCTTCGCGTATGAACCTCGGTCAGATTTTCGAAGCTGTGCTCGGATGGGCCGGCGGTGTTTTGGGCGAGAAGTTTGCAACGCCTATTTTCGACGGTGCATCCCTCGACGATCTCAATGCCTGGACCGACAAGGCCGGTCTTCCCCGCTATGGTAAGATGCAGCTTTATGACGGAGGTACAGGTGAACCCTTCGACCAAATGGCCACGGTAGGTATCACCTACTTCCTGAAACTCGGCCACATGGTTGAAGACAAGATGCATGCCCGTTCCATCGGCCCATACTCTCTCATCACCCAGCAGCCTCTGGGCGGTAAGGCACAGTTCGGCGGTCAGCGTTTCGGAGAGATGGAAGTCTGGGCCCTCGAGGCCTTCGGTGCAGCGCACGTTCTTCAGGAAGTGCTCACCGTCAAGTCGGACGATGTCACGGGTCGCAGCAAGACCTACGAGGCCATCGTCAAGGGCGAGAACATGCCCACACCCGGCTTGCCCGAGTCTCTCAATGTGCTTCTCCACGAACTCAAGGGTCTCGGCCTCTCGGTTCATCTCAATTAAATTGTCAATTGTCCATTATCAGTTCTCAATTCAGAAAAAATGGCTTTTCGTAAAGATACAAATACAAAGACCAATTTCACGAGCATCAGCATCGGATTGGCATCGCCCGACGAGATTCTCAACAACTCCTATGGTGAGGTTCTCAAACCCGAGACGATCAACTACCGTACCTACAAGCCCGAACGCGACGGTTTGTTCTGCGAGCGTATCTTCGGTCCTGTCAAGGACTATGAGTGCCACTGCGGCAAATACAAGCGTATCCGTTACAAGGGCTGTGTCTGCGAACGATGCGGTGTCGAGGTAACCGAGAAGAAAGTACGTCGTGAACGTTGCGGTCACATCCGTCTGGTGGTGCCCGTGGCTCATATCTGGTACTTCCGTTCCCTGCCCAACAAGATCGGCTACATCCTCGGAATGCCCACCAAGAAGCTCGACTCCGTCATTTATTACGAGCGTTATGTCGTGCTTCAGCCCGGCCCGTTGGAGAAACTCCAGGGGCTCAAGAAACTCGATACCCTCTCTGAGGACGAGTATCTGCAAGCTCTCGAGGCAGCCGGTGCCAAGAACCAGCGCCTGCCCCAGGACGATCCTAACAAGTTCGTAGCGATGATGGGCGCGGAGGCTATCTACCATCTCCTTCAGGAGGTAAACCTGGACGAACTCGCAGCCGAGCTTCGTGAGAAGGCTAACAACGAAGGCGCCGTACAGCGCAAGACTGAGGCATTAAAGCGTCTTCAGGTCGTTGAGGCTTTCCGCGCTTCCGAGGGTCGCAACAAGCCCGAGTGGATGATTGTGCAGAACCTGCCTGTCATTCCCCCGGAGCTCCGTCCTCTTGTGCCGCTCGACGGCGGACGTTTCGCAACGTCGGATATCAACGACCTCTACCGTCGTGTCATTATCCGCAATAACCGTCTGAAACGACTCATGGAGATTAAGGCCCCCGAGGTCATTCTCCGCAACGAGAAACGTATGCTTCAGGAGGCTGTGGATTCTCTCTTCGACAACTCTCGCAAGAGCTCTGCTGTCAAGAGCGAAAGCAATCGTCCTCTTAAATCACTCTCCGATTCGCTCAAGGGTAAGCAGGGCCGCTTCCGTCAGAACCTCCTCGGAAAGCGTGTCGACTACTCTGCACGTTCGGTTATCGTTGTCGGTCCTGAACTCAAAATGAACGAATGCGGTCTGCCCAAACTTATGGCAGCCGAACTCTATAAGCCCTTTATCATCCGCAAACTCATCGAACGCGGCATCGTCAAGACTGTCAAGTCGGCCAAGAAGATTGTCGACAAACGTGAGCCGGTGGTATGGGACATTCTCGAACTCGTCATGAAGGGCCATCCTGTGCTCCTCAACCGAGCTCCAACGCTCCACCGTCTGGGTATTCAGGCTTTCCAGCCCAAGATGATCGAAGGCAAGGCCATTCAGCTGCACCCCCTCGCATGTACGGCATTCAATGCCGACTTCGACGGTGACCAGATGGCCGTCCATCTACCTCTGGGCAATGCCGCCATTTTGGAAGCTCAGATTCTGATGTTGGGTTCTCATAACATTCTGAATCCCGCCAATGGTGCTCCTATCACCGTTCCTTCGCAGGATATGGTGCTGGGTCTCTACTACATTACCCGTCTGCGTGAAGGCGAGAAGGGCGAGGGTCTGACGTTCTATGGTCCCGAAGAGGCTATGATCGCCTACAACGAAGGCAAGTGCACTATGCATGCACGTATTAAGTGTATGGTGGACGACGTCAACGAACAGCGCAAACCCATCCGTCACCTTGTCGAGACTTCTGTCGGCCGCCTTATCTTTAATGAGAAGGTGCCGGCCCAGGTAGGTTTCTTCAACGATGTGGTCAACAAGAAGACCCTCCGCAATGTCATCACCGACGTCATCAAATACTGTGGTATTCCCCGTACGGCCGACTTCCTCGATGACGTGAAGAACCTTGGTTACTATCAGTCGTTCAAGGCTGGACTGTCGTTCAACCTCGGTGACGTGCTCGTGCCTGAGGAGAAACCCAAGATGATCAACGAGGGTATGCAGAAGGTTGAAGACGTTACCTCAACCTACGAGAGCGGCTGGATTACTGACAAGGAACGTTACAACCAGGTGATTGATATCTGGAGTAAGGTCAACGACGACCTCACCAAGGTGCTCATGAAGCACTATATTGAGGCCGACCAGGGTTTCAACGCCATCTACATGATGATGGATTCCGGTGCCCGTGGTTCTAAGGACCAGATTGCACAGCTCTCCGGTATGCGCGGCCTGATGGCCAAACCTCAGAAGGCAGGTGCTGAAGGTGCGCAGATCATCGAGAATCCTATCATTGCCAACTTTAAGGAAGGCATGTCAGCCCTCGAATACTTCATCTCCACGCACGGTGCCCGTAAGGGTCTGGCTGATACCGCCCTCAAGACGGCCGATGCCGGTTACCTCACCCGTCGTCTTGTCGATGTGGCCCACGATGTCATCATCCGTGAGGAAGACTGCGGCACGCTCCGCGGCCTGATTTGCACCGAACTGAAGAACAACGATGAGGTGATTGCCACCCTCCGCGACCGTATTCTGGGCCGCGTGTCGGTTCATGATGTGATTCATCCTATCACTGGCGAGCTCATCGTGGCTGCCGGCGAGGAGATTACCGACCGCATTGCCGATATCATTGCAGATTCACCCATCGAGCAGGTGGAAATCCGTTCGGTGCTCACCTGCGAGTCGAAGCGCGGTGTCTGCGCCAAGTGCTATGGCCGCAACCTCTCCACCAACCGTATGGTACAGAAGGGTGAGGCCGTGGGTGTCATCGCTGCCCAGTCTATCGGCGAGCCCGGTACACAGCTTACGCTACGTACGTTCCACGCCGGTGGTATTGCCGGTAACGCTGTAGCCGTCAACAACCTCAAGGCCGGCTACGACGGTGTTGTCGAACTCGACGAACTCCGTACGGTGGATCGTCCCAACGACGACGGCACAACGACCAAGGTAGTTGTTTCGCGTATGACCGAGTTCCGTATTCTCGATCCTCACACTAACATGCCGCTCGTTAACACGACCATTGCCTACGGTTCAGAACTCTTTGTCGAGAACGGTCAGGAGATCAAGAAGGGCGACATCATCTGTCAGTGGGACCCCTTCAATGCCGTTATTATCAGCGAAGTCGCCGGTAAGGCTAACTTCGTTGACGTAGAAGCCGGTGTTACCTATGTCTCTGAAATTGACGATACAACAGGTATCGAGGAGAAGATTGTCATCGAGTCCAAGGACCGTACTAAGGCTCCTTCAGTGGATATCGTGAACGAGGACGGCGAAATACTCCGTTCCTACACCTTCCCGATTGGCGGTCACATCATGATTGAGGACGGTCAGGACATCAAGATGGGCGAGATTCTCGTCAAGATTACACGTACCTCGTCCAAGGCATCCGATATTACGGGTGGTCTTCCCCGAGTTACCGAGCTCTTCGAGGCACGCAATCCTTCCAATCCCGCTATCGTGGCAGCCATCGACGGAGAAGTTACCTTCGGCAAGATTAAACGCGGTAACCGTGAGGTCATTGTCACCGGTAAGTTCGGAGAGGAGGTCAAGTACCTCATCCCGCTGTCGCGTCAGCTCCTCGTACAGGAACACGACTATGTGCGTGCCGGCAATCCCCTTTCCGACGGCGCCATTACGCCTACCGATATTCTCAATATCCTCGGTCCAACGGCTGTTCAGGAGTACATCGTTAATGAAGTGCAGGACGTTTACCGTCTGCAGGGCGTGAAGATCAACGACAAGCACTTCGAGGTCATCGTACGCCAGATGATGCGCAAGGTACGTGTCATCAATCCCGGCGACTCCCGCTTCCTCGAGGGTCAGGTGGTTGACAAACTCGAGTTCCAGGCTGAGAACGACTTCATCTGGGGCAAGAAGTATATCACCAAAGCCGGCGACAGCCAGGTGCTTCGTCCCGGTATGATTATCACGGCTCGCAACTTCCGCGATGAGAACTCTATGCTCCGACGTCGCGACAAGCGTCAGGCTGATGCCCGCGAGACGGTTCCCGCAACGTGCGAACAGCTCCTGCTCGGTATCACTCGTGCCGCCCTCGGTACCTCGAGCTTCATGTCGGCCGCTTCCTTCCAGGAAACGACACGTGTGCTCAATGAGGCAGCCATTGTCGGCAAGACCGACTACCTTGAGGGCATGAAGGAGAATGTTATCTGCGGTCACCTCATTCCTGCAGGTACGGGCCAACGCGAGTTCGAGAACCTCGTCGTGGGTTCACGTGACGACTTCAACCGCTCCTACAGCGCACCTCGTCGTATCCTCGACTTCTAAGTTTGTACAGACCATCATATCATCAGCATCGCTCTCCCTGTTTCGGAAGGGCGATGCTTTTTTTATTGTTAACCACCACCAAAAAACACAAAAATGGCCCTTTAGAATGTTAATAAAGACTGAAATGGTAATACATTATAGTTAAAAAATGTAATAAAATACCTCTAAAACTTATTTTTCACATTTTCTAACATCTCAGTCTCGTTTTTTTTCTCTATCTTTGCAGCGTTCATTCAAACAGACTGATGTTTTGAATCATATTTACTCGTTAAGCAATTTCAAGGTTCTAAGATTTCAAGATAAGTATGACGCAACCCCTTCAACGACCGGATTACCTCTTTGAGGTCAGCTGGGAGGTTTGTAATAAAGTAGGCGGTATTTATGCCGTCCTTTCCACCAAAGCCGCTACTCTCGTAAGTGAACTTGGCACCAGCCGTCTTTTCTTTATCGGCCCCGACCTGACAGTGGACGGGGAAGATTCGATTTATTTCGATGCCGAAGGAGCCTCGCCTGAACTCAAGGCATGGGCCGACAAAGCCCGGCAGGAAAACCTCCTTGTCAAGGTGGGCACCTGGCGTGTTCCCGGCAATCCCCAGGCAGTCCTCGTGGATTTCACACCTTTCTTCAGTAAGAAGGACGAGTTCTATTCACGTCTCTGGGAGTGGTATGGTGTGGATTCCCTCCACGCTTACGGTGATTATGATGAAGGTTGTATCTTCTCCTATGCTTCAGCATGTGTCATCGAGTCGCTCTACAAGCATTTCTGTCCGCAGCGTTCTGCTGCTATCGCCCACTTCAACGAGTGGACCACGGGAGCCGGCCTTCTCTGGCTCAAGCATCAGCTCCCGTCCATAGCGACCGTATTCACGACACATGCCACCTGTGTCGGACGTTCGATCTGCGGCAACAACAAGCCTCTTTATGACTATCTGCCAGGTTATTTTGGCGACCAAATGGCCGACGAACTCAACATGACCTCCAAACACAGTGTTGAGAAACGGGCTGCCCAGCAGGCCGATGCCTTCACAACGGTATCCGAGATTACGGCACGCGAGTGCTACCAGTTGCTTGAGCGCCGTCCCTACGTTACACCTAACGGTTTTGAATCGGGCTTCGTACCCAAGGGAGTTGCTTTTTCGCGTCTTCGCAAGCAGGCCCGTAGCAAGCTCCTCCGTCTGGTGGAGTGTGTCTCCGGCCATGCTCCTGCCGACGATGCCATACTGGTCGCAACTGCCGGCCGTTGCGAATATCGCAATAAGGGTCTCGACATCTTCCTGGATTCTTTCGACCTGCTGCGTCGCTTCAATCCCATGCACGAAATCATCGGCTTCGTGATGGTTCCCGGCTGGGTTCAGGAACCCCGTGCCGATATCAAGGCCCGCATGAAGAGCAACGCCCGTTTCTACAATCCCGTAGGCGATCCCGTCTTTACCCATGCGCTCAACAACTACAATGAGGATGTGCTCCTCAACCGCATCCATCAGCTCGGGTTCCGCAACTACGGCAGCGACAATGTCAAGGTGATTTACATCCCCTGCTATCTTGACGGACGCGATGGCATCCTCAACATGACCTATTACGATCTCATATCGGGACTCGATCTTTCGGTCTTCCCGTCCTACTACGAGCCCTGGGGATATACGCCGCTTGAGAGCTGTGCCTTCGGTGTTCCCACCATCACCACCTCGCTTTCCGGTTTCGGCGCCTGGTGCCGTGAGATGGGCAAGGACGACGATGTGACCGATGGTGTTGCTGTCATTCCCCGCAACGACAGCAACTATGCTGCTGTGGTCGACCAGATTGCCCACGTCATCCGCCGCTATGCCGATGTCTGTCCGTCGGGCGATGTCAAACTTGCCCGTCAGCTGGCGCGGAAAATTGCCTCCCAGGCCGACTGGCGCCACTTCATCCGGTATTACTGGAAGGCCTACGACGCTGCCATCAAGACAGCTCGTGAAAGAAACAAATAATCCGTTATTCAGATTTCAGATTCCTCCTATTATTCAGAATACTCCGATAATTATTAACCCCCTAAAAAATATTAAAAAATGAAGATCCAAGTGAGTAATACCAACGCTCCGGTGTGGCGTGATATTACAGTGAAATCCAACCTTCCCAAGGCGCTCGAAGGCCTTGACGAACTCGCTCACAACCTTTGGTGGTCGTGGAATCACGATGCACGTAACCTCTTCCGTCAGCTCGATATTGAGACCTGGCGTGCTGTGGGTCACAACCCCGTGGCCATGCTCGACACCCTTTCGTTCGACCGCCTGCAGCAGATGGCTGCCGACGAGGATTACATGGACGAGGTAAAGGATGTGCTCAAGAAATTCCATGCCTACCTCAACGAACCCAAGGACAAGAAGCGCGCTTCCGTAGCCTATTTCTCTATGGAATACGGTCTGTGCTCCTGCCTCAAGATTTATTCCGGCGGTCTCGGCATCCTCGCAGGCGACTACCTCAAGGAGGCTTCCGACTCCAACGTTGATCTCACGGCCGTTGGTTTCCTCTATCGTTACGGTTACTTCACCCAGACTCTCTCGGCCGATGGTAACCAGGAGGCTAACTACGAGGCTCAGAACTTCTACCAGCTCCCCATCGAGCAGGTGATGAATGCCGACGGCACACCCATGTTGCTCGAAGTGCCCTTCCCGGACCGCGTCGTTTACGCCAATGTCTGGAAAGTTAACGTAGGCCGCATCAACCTCTTCCTCATGGACTGCGACATCGACCGCAACTCTGAATACGACCGTTCCATCACTCACCAGCTCTACGGCGGTGACTGGGAGAACCGTATGAAGCAGGAGTACATGCTCGGTATCGGCGGTATCATGATGCTCAACAAACTCGGCATCAAGAAGCAGGTTTATCACTGCAACGAAGGTCACGCAGCCCTCATCGGCGCCCAGCGTCTGGCCGACTACGTAGCTTCGGGTCTCACCTTCAACCAGGCACTCGAGGTTGTACGTTCGTCCTCCCTCTATACCTGCCACACTCCCGTGCCCGCAGGCCACGACTACTTCGAAGAAGGTCTCTTCTATAAATATATGAACCAGTATGCCGGCAAACTCGGCATCAGCTGGGAAGATTTCTTCAATATGGGCCGCGAGAACCCCGGCGAAGGCAAGTTCGCCATGTCGGTGTTCGCCCTCAATACCTGTCAGGAGGCCAACGGCGTGTCCTGGCTCCACGGCAAGGTGTCGCGCAACATGTTCGCTAATGTCTGGAAAGGCTATGCTCCCGAAGAACTCCACGTGGGCTATGTCACCAACGGTGTTCACCTTCCCACTTGGGCAGGCCACGAATGGAAGGAATTCTATACCCGTCTCTTCGGCAAGGATTATCTCGAGACCCAGACCAAGGAGGATATGTGGCGCAAGATCTACACCGCCGACAACGAGGAGATCTGGAAGATTCGCAAGCGTCTGAAAGACAAACTCTTCAAGTTCATCAAGGCTGAGGTGCAGAACAACATGAGCCGCAAGCAGGAGAATCCTGCCAAGATTCTCCAGACCATCAACGGTCTCAACCCCGATGCCCTCACCATCGGCTTCGCCCGCCGCTTCGCTACCTACAAGCGTGCACACCTCCTCTTCACCGACCTGGACCGTCTGGCCAAGATTGTCAACAATCCCCAGTGTCCCGTTCAGTTTATCTTTGCCGGTAAGGCACATCCCGCCGACGGCGGTGGCCAGGGCCTCATCCGTCGCATCGTTGAGGTGAGCCGTATGCCTCAGTTCATGGGCAAAGTCATCTTTGTCGAGAACTACGACATGGATGTTGCCAAGCGTCTCGTTTCCGGTGTTGATATCTGGATGAACACACCTACACGTCCTCTCGAGGCATCCGGTACGTCCGGCGAGAAGGCCGTCATGAACGGTACGCTCAACCTCTCTGTCCTCGACGGCTGGTGGTATGAGGGTTACAAGGAAGAGGCAGGCTGGGCCCTCACCGACAAGCGCACCTTCCAGAACCAGGCGCTCCAGGATCAGCTCGACGCCGAGACCATCTACACGATGATCGAGACCCAGATTGTGCCCCTCTATTTCGCCAAGAACACCAAGGGCTACTCTCCCGAGTGGATTATGTACATCAAGAACTGTCTTGCACGCATCACTCCCAATTTCACCATGCGCCGTCAGCTCGACGACTACTACGATCGTTTCTATCAGAAGGAAGCCGAGCGCGCTGCCAAACTCCAGGCCAACGACTACAAGGTGGCCAAGGAGATTGTAGCCTGGAAGGAGAAAGTGGCTGCTGCCTGGGACGAAATCACCATCAAGAATATTGAGGTGCCCGAAGGCATGTACAACAACGAGATTGGCAAGGAGTTCAAGATCACGGTTTCCGTCGATGGTAAGGACGTTGCCGACAGCATCGGCCTCGATTTCGTCATCGCAGTGGCAGCCGACGGTCACAACAAGGAATACCATGCTACCGAAATGAAGGCAGTGAAGATCGAGGGCAATATCATCACCTTCGAGATCAACTACACCATCAAACATTCCGGTATCTTCAAGTACGGCTTCCGTCTCTTCCCCAAGAACGACCTGCTTCCCCACCGCATGGATTTCGCCTACACCAAGTGGTTCTAAACCGAAACTCCAAAGGTATTCCTATATGCGCAGCAGCGGCTCCTCCCGGGCCGCTGCTGTTGTGTTTGCGCTTATTTTGGCTCACCTGCAAAACCCCGTGTTTAACCTGCTGATTTTTTCCGCTGCTGACGAGCCGTTGCCGACGCACAGCCCGATGCCATAGGCATCAGACAGGGGTATCCAGCCATTTCAATGGCTGGATACTCATATTACGCCCCAATGGGGCTTCTGTGCCGCCGGGGTCAATTGTCCAATAGTGAAATGGTCCAATATAACTGGTTTTTGATGTTTTTGTTTAAAATATTTTTTTAATTTTGTTACAAATTTTCTTACAATTTCTCGCTTTAGCGATCCCATTTCCGCGCCGCAAGTGTTAACAGACACAGGAAATCTTTGTGAACCAATTTCCAACGTAAATTTACATTACAGAGCCAGCTCAGTCTCAGTTGGCGCTTATTATATATTAATCCGGAGTATCGCGCGCTGTATTTTATTCCATCATCCATAGATAGAGCCTCAGAAGTTTTTCGGGTCTCCATCGGATTCGGATAGACCCGTGGAAAGCTTTTTTTGCCTCCATCGGATTCGGATAGACCCGTGGAAAACTTTTTTTGCCGCTATCGGATTCGGATAGACTCGTGGAAAGCTTTTTTTACCGCTATCGGATTCGGATAGACTCGTGGAAAGCTTTTTTTACCGCTATCGGACTCCGATAGACCCGTGGAAAACTTTTTGCGCCTCTATCGGACTCCGATGGACCCGTGGAAATCTTTTTGCGCCTCTATCGGACTCCGATGGACTACAGCCAGTGTGCGAAGCACATATAGCACAGTCAAGGGTTTCTTGGTTTTTATTTATAATGAATCAGACTAACACGCGATTATGCAGGTGATCCCAAACTTGTCGGGAAGACTCAAAAAAGTGTCAAAAGGTCGAGCCGTAGCGGCGCAAAGAATTGGCAGTTTTGGAAGGTTCTGCTGCGTCCGCGCATGTGATTTC
>Ga0326514_10000467_pt1 | contig 27489 bp, 32 predicted proteins | sample 3_2548_0518_D_FD_203653 | JGI IMG/M metagenome (GOLD analysis project Ga0326514, IMG submission 203653) | Bovine rumen microbial communities from UC Davis, California, United States - 3_2548_0518 | ecosystem: Host-associated > Mammals > Digestive system > Stomach > Rumen | place: USA... | reverse complement strand
TTTATATCTTGTTTGTTTTTTGCGAATTTAATTTTGCTGAAAAAATCTTTAATATTTCTTGTTATAATTCCTTTATACATAGAAATATTATAAAAAAATGGATTTATATCACAAAAGTTTTTGTTTTTATTAAATAGCATTTTTATATCAACCTCTATTTCTTTATTTCTTAATTTTCTATATAATTACAAACATTATTGATTTGTTTTTCAAAATCTTCTCCAAATTTATTTTCAAAAAATGCTCCACCAATTGTAAATGACCATGGATTTGCCTCTTTTATTTCATCAAGTCTTTTATATGTATTTATACTACCTGCAATGCACACAGGAGCGTTTATTTTTTCTACTATTTTTTTATTTAATTCTATTGGATTACCAGATATATATCTATACCCCAATAAATCAATTCCATAAGCACCTTTTGATATATATATATTTGCTTCTTGTATCATATCATCAATATCTCCTTCTAAAATTGAAGGTCTTTCTGAAACTTGTCCTACAAATGGCATATATTTTAGATTGTTTTCTTTACAAAAATTATTAATAGAGTCATAAAAAACAGTTCCCATTAAAATATCCACACCACATTGTACAGCCATTTCAGCTCCTTTTAGGCCGTTTTGTTCATCATATGCAATTACTTCTAAAAAAGTAGTCTTGCCCATACTTTTCATGTAGCTATATAGCCTCTTCATTTCATCTAAAGGAAGAGGTTCTTCCTTAAATCCCCAAAATTTTGCTTTTGAATTTTTACATTTTTCAAAAATATCATATGCATTAAGAACAGTTTTATCATTATGAGTAAGCATTACTATAAGATTTGGTATATTATTCATTATTTAATTCACACTCCGTTTTTTATTTAAAATCATAAATTGTATACAACAGGTCAGTTAATATAATTTTAATTTTAGTATATTTAAATTAAACTTCTATACTTCTAATTCTATTCCTCCGAGTCTGTTTTGTGCTTTCTTGTTTTTTTGATATATTTTTAATATAATTCTTTCTAAATGCCTTTTAATTCCTATTTTTTGTTTTTTGTAATAACCTATATATTTAACTAAAATACTTGGAATATTGGCTCTATTAGCTCCAAGTATATCTTTAAAAATTTGATCACCAATGTAAACAACCTTTTGTTTATCTATACCCATAATTTGTACAGCCTTTAAAAAGTTTTCTGGATTCGGTTTATTTGCATTATCAATATATTGAGTATTATTTATATTTTTTAAGAACTTTTCTATTCTCTTTACTCCATTATCTGATAATAAGAATGTTTTAAAACCAAGGTTTTGTATTTGCTTGAATAATCTATCTATTTCAGGAGTTGAGTCTGCGCCGTGAGATACAAGTGTATTATCAATATCAAAAATTAATCCTCTATAGCCTTTTTTATATAATTTTTTATAATCAATTGTAAATACACTTTCTACATATTCGTAAGGAAATAATTTTTTAAGCATATTTTCACCTAACCTAATTTATGATTTATTTCGACATAAAATATTATATATTTATTATTAAAATATGTCAATTTATATGCAAAGAAAAAATTAATTTTTCTTTTATTGAAATACTAGTAATAAAAATACAAGTTGCAGTAAAACTATAACTTGTAAAAAATATTCTATTTAAATTTTTTTAAGTATAAGTCCATTTTTTCAATAAACTCTTCGTTATTTTTAGTTTGAGTCATTTGGCTAATAACTTGTTCTGTAACATCACTAACAGGCATACTATTCATAGCTTTTCTTAAAGCAAATACTGTTTCTCTTTCTTGTTTTGTTAATAATAAATCTTCTCTTCTTGTTCCTGATTTATTTATATCAATAGCTGGGAAAATGCGTTTTTCAGACAATTTTCTGTCTAAATGTACTTCCATATTACCTGTACCTTTAAATTCTTCAAAAATAACATCATCCATTCTACTTCCTGTATCAATTAATGCTGTTGCTAAGATTGTTAAACTTCCACCATGTTCAATATTTCTTGCTGCACCAAAGAATTTTTTTGGCTTATGTAATGCTGCAGGATCAATACCTCCAGATAAGGTTCTTCCTGATGAAGGAATAACTAAGTTATATGCTCTTGTAAGTCTTGTAATACTATCTAATAATATTACAACATCTTTTCCATGTTCTATTAGTCTTTTTGCTCTTTCTAAAACCATTTCTGCTACTTTAACATGATGTTCCGGTAATTCGTCAAAAGTAGAATGAATTACTTGACCTTTAATAGAACGTTTCATATCAGTAACTTCTTCCGGTCTTTCGTCTATTAATAGAACTATTAACTCTACCTCTGGGTTATTTGCGCTTATACTATTTGCAACTTTTTTTAATAAGGTTGTTTTACCTACTTTCGGTTGTGCTACTATCATTCCCCTTTGTCCTTTTCCAATTGGACACATTAAATCTATTATTCTTGTTGCATATTCATTTGAAGTCGTTTCCAATTTAAGTCTTTCTGTTGGGTAAATTGGAGTTAGTTCATCAAATCTTTTTCTTTTCATAGCTTTTTCAGGATGTTCTCCGTTTACTTCACCAACAAATATTAATGATGGAAATTTTTCACCTTCTCTAAATCTAGATATACCTTTTACTATATCACCAGTGTCTAATCTAAATCTTCTGATTTGAACCATAGATATATATACATCTTTATCGCTAGATAGATAGTTATCTCCTCTCAAGAATCCATAACCGTCTGGTAATATTTCTAATATTCCTTCAACAATTGAATCTCCATCATTTGTTAATTTATAATCAACAATAGAATTACCGTTTTCATCATATTGTCTTTCTACTTTTATATTTTCTGAATCATTGTTATCTTTTATCTCATTATTATCATTTTTTACAATTTGTTTTAAAACTATAATTAATTCTTCTTTTTTTAATTTGGATATATTTTTTATATTATTTTGTTTTGCTAATTCTTTTAGTTCTGTTAGCGTCATTTCATTTAAATCTAACATATAAACCTCCTATAATATTTTTATCATTTTTATTTACAACCTTAATTTGGGGAATTTAAGAAAAAATTTAAGCAAATAAATTAGTATTAAATTTTCTTATTAAAGAACTTAATATATATATTATAACATATATTTCCATAAAATCAAATTTTTTTGAAAAATCAAAAGAAATTGGCACTCAAATAATCAGAAATTTAACTTTTTTACGGTATATAATTATACTTTTATATAGTAAAATATAATCAAAAAAGAATGTAAAAATATAGTTACATTCCTTTATCTACATATACTCTCTCATTAGGATAATACATATCTAGCTTTTCTCTAGCTGTTTGTTCTATGAATTCTAATGAATTAACATCATCTTTCTTTTTTGCTAATTCTTCTTTCTTTTCTTTTTCACATTCTATTTTTTGAGATAATTCTTTAGCATCTTGTGTATATTGGCTTAGTGTAGTTTGTTGGCTAAATATAGTGAATATAAAATAAGCACTAAGAGCTAATATTATCAAATTTCTATATAATTTTTTATTCTTTTTCATCAGTTTTTCTCCAATTCAAATGTATATATCCTTACGGACCTCATAATTATATATTTCTACATTTATTTTTAAAATCCTTCTTATTTTTTTATTTTATTGACATTTTTTGTAGTAAATTTAAATAAATTTGTATATAATGATTTTATATTAATAAATGTAAAAGAAATTGGTTTAAATATGATTTTTTTGACTATTTTTAATATAAATTTAATAGGAATATATATGTAGAACAATATTTTTTTTATAGCTTTCTTTAAAAAACATATTATAGATACATTTAATTTTATAATATAAGAACTAAATATCAGTATATAAAACAATATACCAATTCCAATAGCAAAAAACATATATAATCGAATTTCACCATTATTAAATTTAAATAGAGTAAATAAAATACTAACCCCTGTTAATATCCAAAATAAAATATCCTCTATGTATGTGGTGAAATCACTAGTTTCAAAAGATTTTCTCAATATTCTAAAAAAATCAAAAAGTATGCCAATTATAATTCCATTTATAATAAAAACAAGAAATAATTGTGCTTGATTGTATATCATTTATATTTTCTCCTTAAGTAATAAAATTAAAACAAATTATCTAAATATTTTTCCTAAAAAACTACTTTTATTATTTTCAGAAGATTTGTTATCACTATATGTTAAAGCAGATATATCTCCTTCTATAATTACTTCTGATGTATCTATACTTAATTTATTTATTCGCAAGTTTTCACCCTTAACAGTTAAAAGTCCTAATTCTGTTTCTACAATAACAACTTGATCATCAAAACTTAAAACATCAATTACACCTGAAATACTCAATTTTTGTCTATTTTCTAATATCAAGTTTTGAATTACCCCAGTATTAATTGTCTTTCTATCTTCTATAGTCATAATTTGTACCTCCTCATATATCTTGCTTATTTATATATATTCAGGGTTTGTCTATTTTAGAACTTTTAAAATGTGTAATTTTCTAATATTTAAAAGAGCACAGTAATTTTATTAATTCTGTACTCTAGTTTTTTATATATTATGATTTAAATATTTCATTATGAAATATATTTAAAATTTTATCTTCTATAATATTTTTAAATGTAATAGTTATTTTTGATTCCGATACTTCAAAGTTTAGAATGTCTAATTTTTCTGTATCAATTATATTTAAAATATTTTTTATTAAATAGATATTTCTACTAACTCCATTTCCGACAATAGAAATTCTCGAAATTTCTTTTTTTACAATACTTTTTACGGAATTTTCTTCTATTTTATCAGATATTATAGAACCTTTTTCATTATTAAAAGTGGACTCTGTTATTATAGGAATATTAAATTTATCCCCAATTTCTATACATCTATTATGAAGGACCTTTGCCCCTTCACTAGATACTTCTAGCATCTCATCATATGAAATATTAGAAAGTTTTTTTGCTTCTTTTACTTTGTTTGGATCTGTTGTATATACACCATCAACATCAGAATATATATAACATTTTTTTGCATTTAAAGCTGCTGCAATAGCAACTGCAGTTGTATCTGATCCTCCTCTTCCAAGTGTTGTTATATCTAATTTTTCATTTATTCCTTGAAATCCAGCTACAATAACAATTTTATTTTGATTTAATTCTTTTAAAATCCTATTTGTATTAATTCTTTCGATTATTGCATTTTGGTTAGTATTATTTGTACATATTCCAGCTTGCCATCCTGTTAATGATATTGCATTATACCCTAAAGAATTTAATAAAATAGAAAGTTTAGAAATTGAAATTTGTTCTCCACAACTAAGTAAAACGTCTAATTCTCTTTTAGATATGTTATCAGATAATTCATTTGCCTCTTCGATTAATCTGTCAGTTGTTTTTCCTTGTGCTGATAAAACAACAACAATTTTATTATTTTTTTTATATTCATTAATTATTTTGTCAGCAACTATTTTTAATTTATTATTATCAGAAACAGAGCTTCCTCCAAATTTTAAAACTACAATTGTGTCCATTGTGGCCACCTCTTTAAAAAAATATATAGAGCTGATTATTTTAAAATCTGCTCTATATATTGTATTCATATATATAAATTTGTGTTAAAAATCATAAAATATAATTATAATTTCATTTTAAGATAACTTTCTATAAAATCATCTATTTCACCATTCATTACTGCTTCTACATTACCTACTTCATAATTAGTTCTATGGTCTTTAACCATTGTGTATGGACAAAAAACATAAGAACGAATTTGACTTCCCCAAGCTATGTCTTTTTGTTCTCCTTTTAGATCTTCTATTTTTTCTTTTTGTTCTTTTTCTTTTAAATCTAATAATTTGGATTTTAGCATACGCATAGCAGTTTCTCTATTTTGAATTTGAGAACGCTCAGATTGACATGCTACTACAGTGTTTGTGGGAATATGTGTAATTCTAACAGCTGAAGAAGTTTTATTTATATGTTGTCCTCCTGCACCAGATGCTCTGTAAGTATCAACTCTTAAGTCGTCTGGATTAATTTCTATTTCAATATCATCTGTAATTTCAGGTAATACTTCGACTGAAGCAAATGATGTATGTCTTCTTCCTCCTGAATCAAATGGTGATATTCTTACTAGTCTATGTACGCCTTTTTCACATTTTATATATCCATAAGCATTTTCTCCAATTATCTCGAATGTAACACTTTTTAAACCAGCTTCTTCTCCTTCAAGATAATCTAATTCTTTTAACTCATAATTATTCTTATTTGCCCATCTAGAATACATTCTATATAACATTTCAGCCCAATCTTGTGACTCTGTTCCACCTGCTCCTGGATGTATTGTTACAATTGCATTGTTTGAGTCATATTTACCTGATAATAGAGTTTGTAGTTGTAATTTTTCAAAGTAATTTTCTAATTTTTTAGTATTTTTTATTATTTCTTTAGCAACTTCTATATCTGATTCCATATTTGCTAATTCTGATAATTCTATTAAATCATTTATTTCTGTTTTAATTTTATTATATTCTGTACATTTATATTTTAACTGTTTTATTCTTGACAAAACCTTTTTAGAATTTTTACTATCATTCCAAAAGTTTTCATTCATAGTTTGTTCTTCTAATGAGTTAAGCTCTTCATTTAATTTAAAAATGTCAAAGAGACTCACCTAAATCTTTTATTTTTTTATTAAGAAGTTCTAATTGTCTTGAATTTTCTTCTAATTCTATCACTTTCATCAACTCCCTTAAACTATTTTTTACTTTGTACTATGTTTATTATTAATTCTAAATATTAAAAATATTAATTTTAAACCTATAAAAAAGCATTAGCCCCCGTTCTTTTAATTAAATAGAAACGGGGGAGCTCTCTAGTACCAATTTTTTAAAGTCTTGCGCGTATGGCAGTGGGGATGGGATACACCTGATGTGGGATACTAAACGCGCTACACAATGTGTAATTGGTTTTGACTTGAGCTTGCTATGTTACCTCCCACTGGTATTCACAACTCTATTTTACTACATTTTTGATATTATGTCAAATTTACCTTATTAAATCTGTATTATTTGAATAAGGAATATCTTCTTTTGTAAAGCTCCACGGATTGTTTGAAACTAAAATATTCCATAATTTTGAGTATGGTTCTACTTTAAATTCTTCATTTAATGATTCTAAATCTATTTTAGGTAAAACTGATAAAGGATCTATTGTGTAATCAAGTCCTGTTTCATCTGTATTATTTTTTCTAATTTCTAAATGTAAGTGTGGTACTCTAGAACCTCCACTACAACCTGTTATTCCGATTATAGTATCTTTTGTAACTTTGTCTCCAGGTTTTACAAAGTATTTCCTTAAATGTCCGTATACTACTCTTCTTCCATCATCATTTAAAATTTCTACTTTATTTCCATATCCATCATTAAAAGCATCAAATCCTTCGGTTGTAGTTCCATCAAATTCTGCAAGTAGAACTGTACCTTCTGAAATTGGATGAACCTCAGTTCCTATATCCGCTGTTATATCAAATCCTGAATGTTGTCTTTGTTTAAATAAAACATAGTGATTTTTTCTAATTCCATATTTATCATGTTCAGTTACCTTGTATTTTGGTGTAATTGGCCAAATATAATCATTTTTTTCAATCATTTCTATCACTTTCCTTTACTATCTACCGTCTCCAGGTGGTGGAGGTGTTTTTGATATTAAAAATTTCAATTTTTTTTTTAACTCTTCTATCTTCTTTGTTTTTCTTTCTACAGCATTAAAGTTACCAGTATATTTTCCTTTGCTTGTTATTATTTTTAGATTTTCTGCTTGATCTTCTTCATATCTTAGTTGTTGTTTTATGATTTCTATTCTTTTTTCAGTAGGTACTATTTTATTGTTTGGATTATAATCATATAAAGTAATTATTTTATCTTCCATTCCGCTTAAATAATCCATATATTCGTTTCTTTCTATTTTAGAAATATGTACTTCCCTATTTCTCGAATTTCTTCTTTGAACATATAAACTATCATTTAATCCAAAGAATTCAGAAACATATTTAGATGATACATTTTCTCTATGTAATGTTGAGCATAAGAATATTTCGTTATTTGAACTATTTTGAAAATGTTCATTTATATGTTTTTTTATACCTTCAAATACAACAATTCTTGCAAGCCCTGCTTGTCTTGAATTGGGATTTGTAATATAAGTATCAATTTCAAGAGAATTTGCTGTATTGGCATTATAATATTGTTCAAAATTATTATTAGGTTTTTCAATAATTTTTAAAGGACCTTTATGTAATATTTCGCTATATTCTTGGCTTCTTTGCGAATTAATTAATGATTCATATTCTTGTGTTGTTTCAGATTTTAAAGTTACTTCTTTATTAAATTCTTTTGATATATCTTCTGCAGAAAGCCAATAAAATTTATCATATAATTCACTAATCGTTTCATCTTGCTTTGATAAATTCTGTATATATTCAGACATATAAGTATTCAAAGCTTCTCTTAATTCACTTTTTTCGTGAAATTCATTTTCTTTATCAGATAATTCATTTTGTAAATAATCCATGATATTGCCATTATATTCAGGATGGCTTTGTAATATTTTAGATTTTGCATATTCATATGCCTTTAGTTTTATTTCGTAAATCTTTAACATATCTTTCCTAAGTTCAATTTGGGATGAATAAGATGATTTAACATATTCTATATATTCATCTCCAAATTTAAAATATTTTGTTATATCATTATAAGTATATGGTAACTGGTTTTGAGTTATATACGTTGCAGATACAATAACATCATTATTATCTAATGCAACCATTACCGTATTGTCATTAGATAATATATATTCTTCTATTCCTTCTCTTCCAGTTGTGAAAAATTGTCCTGTTCTACCCTCTTGTTCCATTTGTTGAGCAACTAATTCTTCTAATTTTCCTATTTGGTCTATATATTTATTATAATTATCTTTAGTAAGCTCTATACATCTAATTTTATTCACTGTTGCCTCCATTAAAATTAATATGAGTTTTTATTATTCGCAAATGAATTATACGTTACTAGTCAGCCTTATTTAAATCTGTTTGTCCTGCTTAACGTGATAGTTTATAAAAATTTTTTCATTCTCCCCATTCTAATTATTTCATCAAAAGTTTTTCAAACTTTTGGAAATAATTGAACGGTTCCCACATGCCATTGCAAAATTTTTATAAACCACCACCTGCGCGGACTTTAAATATATACTAAGGCTGACTAGTAACAATTATACTACATTTTAACTATTATATCAATAATTTTATTGACTTTATTATATCACTTTATCTTCCATTATCTTGTTTCAATTGTTTTAAAATTTTTCCTAATCCCTTAACTCTACAATTATGTAATATCAATCCATTTTTTACTGCCCTAGCTAAAGCACTTAAACTAATTTGAGAATATTTTCCTTCTTTTTTATTATATACGTATAAATCTGTTTCATTGGATGCTTCTACTGAAATACAGTTTATATATTTTGTTTCATCATTTATTTTTTTATAGCAATTTATTATATGTATTTTTCCATTATTATTTTCATAATCAAACTCATTCCTGTCGAAAAATTGTTGTAAAATTTGTACATGATACCATTGTCTGTCCGTATATTTCATTTGAGGGTTTTCAAAAACTTCTATATTCTCTAAAATAAATTTTGCCGTTTCTCTAAAGTCGTCAAAATAACATATGTCAGATTTTAATAAATATAAATATTCATCTGTATAATAATGATTATTGTCTATGAATCCAAGCTTTCTATCCATCTGTTCTTGTTTAAATCTTGGAATAACATAAGTATTTTCATCTTTTAATGAAAGTCCATAATTTGTTGTAAAACCATGCATCTGGATACGATACATATCTTCTTGTAAATCTACTCTATATGGTTCATCTCCATTTTTGGGTTTTATTACATTATAGACATGCGGACATTTTCGGTTATCATAATCATCTACTACCGTTTCTATATTAACTCCAAAATGTTTTAAAATATATTCAAAAATTTTTGCTCCAGATTTACAAATAACTAAATTATCTTTCATACATTTATCTAATTCTGATAAAAAATTGCTTTTATAATATATCTCCTGTCTTTTTTTACTATTTCCAAAAGGCAAAAATTGTGGATTAAATGAAAATCGTAGTCCGAGATCCATGTAAACATATCTTATTAATAAATCTTCTGATAAATCAGGATTTGCTTTTAAATATTTTTCTATTTTTTCTATATACTTACTTAAATTTTTCATAAAACTCCTCATATTTATTCTTATTAGTTGTTTTGGCTAGAATATTATAGCATAGTTTCTCTAATATATCAATAATCTAAAAAACACCAGTTTTAACTGATGTTTTTTGTTAAATATGTAACATACTTCTATTTATCATTTTTGTTATATTGTATTGTTTCTGTTGAAGTATTTTTATTTTTTTCTTTCATGAATTCTATAACTGTATTTATAATAAATAGAATTATCAAAATCGCTAAAATGACAAGTGTATTTCCACCAAGTAAACTTGCATCTGTTGGTATTAAACAATCTTTAAAGATTCTGATTGAATATGTCATTGGTAACCATGAAGTAAATGCTTGGAAACTTTTATCAATTGTTTCAACCGGGAAGGTTCCACTTGTTAATTTATTTCCACCATCTAAAGCTGATTTTGCTCCATTATCAGGTTCATCTAATGCATTTTTAATTAATGTAGAATTTGTACTTAACTCTTATAGGTTGTTTCATATTTTGGGTTAGTCCAACTATTTCAGTATGATGATAACCTTTTTCGTATTTCTTATCTTTACTAGAGCCATCTCTTACAACACCTAAATCTTCAAATTTCTGACCAGTTGGCTTAATAATGTCACTATCATCAATTAAAAACACAGGATTATTACCAAGTGAGTTCATAACCATTTCACAATAATTTTTATCTACTTGTTCATTTAAATCATTCGAAAGATTATCACTTAATCTATCTATAACATTAATCTTTTTTGTATGTTCATCAAGACTTTCTGCAATTGAAGATAGCAAAATATCTTTAGATTTAGAAATCCCATAAATCATATCAGTTATAAATTTTGTTTCTGGTTTATCAGAATTTTTACAAATTTTTTTAGAAAAATTTACGATTTCTCTTTTCATTTCATATGTATTAGTGGTAAAATTATTCATAGAAAAAACCTCCAATTTTTTGTTTAGTAAAAAATTTTTTTGTTCAACTAATTATACCAAACAAACGAGGTTTTTTCTTTATTTTCACATAAATTTCATAATTCTGTGGAAAACTCATCTATAAATTTTCAAAAAAGACCGAAACTTAAACTTTTTCTAATTTTCTTTATTTTGAGTTTTTATATTCTTTACACTTTTGTTCTAGTAGTTTAAAATCAACAACATTCTTTATATATGAAACATCATATCCATTATTTTTTTGATTATAAATAATACTTGCATATTTCTTTATCATATTTTCATTCTTTTCAATAAATTCAAGTTCTTTTTCGACTAATATTTTATAATTCTTGTTTTTCTCATATTTGGGCTCATACAATATTAGTTCACTATCTGGAACAGGTATCATATTACTTATTCTTAATGTTCCTTTTAAAACTGGTATATTATCAATTTCTTCATTTGATATAATTCTTACAATTGGAATAATTGATTTTCTAATTTTATCATCCTTATAATCACTCTTTTTAGGAGATGACATAGGTATATAATAATTCATATCATTTATCTTTAAAACAATTCCAAGATATTTTCTCATAACTGTTCTTTTATCTTCTTTATTGTCATATACCTTACTATCAAATTGTCTTAAATAATTTATATATTCATCTGTTATAGCGTATAACTTCATTCTTCCTCCTAAAAATTATAAAAGGTAAAGACCTAGATCTTTACCTTTTGATTTTACAGCTCCCACTTATTGGTAGGGTTCACCTGATTTTCTTGCTGTAAATAGATATTAAATATCTATTCTTATTATATTCATTATAACCTATTTTTATTCTATTTGTCAATCATTTTTTCGTATTTTTAACTATTTTTCAATACAACTGCCATTTTTTTGCAATATTAGTTTTATCAGATATACTACAAATATGATCTCATTATTTCTATTGATTTTCTTAAATCTTCTGGTTTAGCTACTCCGATTATCACTTCTGTGATGTATTTGATTCCTTATGAAAGTATGCATACTAACTTGATTAGGTTCTTTTTTCCATGGATATTTTTTATCTTCGTTTTTTTGTTGTATAAAAAACTCATTATCAAATGTTTTTATAAAATTAGTTGTACCATATTTTTCTATCAATGTTTCATATAACTCATTATGATATTCCTCTGAAGGTAAATCAAATGCTAAATAATTTGTTTCATTACTTGATATATATGACAGTTTTCTTTCGTCAAACTCTTTTACTTTTTTATCTTTTTTTAAGACAATATTCTTTATATTTTCATTATAAGCTAACTGTTTAATTAGCAATGGTGAATGAGTGGTTAATATAACTTGAGATTCTTTCGATATTTCTAATATAAAATCAACAAACTTCTCTTGTAATCTAGGATGTAAATGTAATTCTGGTTCATCTATTAATATTATAAGTTTCTTTCCACTTTGTTTTGACATATAAAATGAATAAATTAATGAAAACATCATTTCATATCCTGAACCTAGTGAAGATAAATCAATTTGCATATTAGATGGAGTTTCAACAACAAGACTTGCTTTCTTAAAAGGTAAATAATTATCAATAAAGTCTAATTTAAGACTGTATCCACTAATTTCTTTAAACTTATTAATGGCATCTTCTAAATACTTATTTGATAACTCTTTCTTAATTTTTTCATTAAGCATTTTATTAAGATTTTCAATTTTATCTTGTTTCTTATAGTATTGAAAGTTAAAATCATCCATTATTCTATCAAATCTTGTATCATTATATGTGCCTGATCGAGTTTGATATAATCTATTTTTATCTAAGTATAACACATCTAATTCATTAAATCTTCTTGTACCAAAAGAATTTGTAACATTAATTCTTAAATCTGGCGAACCTAGTTTTGGCTTTTCTTCATCCGTACTAATATATAATTGGTCAAACATTATAAGTGACAATAATTTATTTTTATTTGTTCTTTCTCTTGTTTTTCCAACAAATTTAAAGCCTTTAGCTTCAAAATCAGGATTTGGAAAAGTCCCTTTAACTTTAAAAATATCACTTGTGCCTATTATAATTTCAGTATCTTTATTTGGATCATTCATATTTGATATATCAAAGCTTTCTGCTTTATATTCTAATAAAGTAGAAGCAATTGCATCTAATATTGTCGTTTTTCCACAACCATTTTCACCTACAATCGTTGTTAGTCCAGAGCCTAAATTTATGCAATCTGGTACATTAAAATTTAAGATTTCAAAATCGTCTTCTTCTTTAAATAATCTATAATTTTTTATTTTTATATTAGATATAAACATATAAATTCCTCTTTTTATTCTATAACTATCATCTCTTTTACATTTAGTAACTGATATTTCATCCCAGCTTTTTCTATTTCTGATTTTAATTTATCAATGTCTGGGTTCATAAATGGTAATGGGTGCTCCATGTGGATTGGTAATAATAATTCTGGATTAATATCTTGTGCAAACATTACTCCATCTATTATTCCTAAAGTTAGTCCATTTCCATTAAATGGCATACATAGAATATCACATTTATAATCATTATTAAAGTTAATTGTATCGCTTGTTGTATATAATCTTTTATATCCATCATCAAGTATATATCCAACATTCTCAAAAATTTCTCCACCAGTTTTTTTCATTTTAGTAAAAAAACCATGAATTGCTTTTGTAACTTCGACCTTAACATCTCCTAATTCTATAATATCTCCTTGTTTTATAATTATAGGAGCAATTAGATCTGTATTATCTGCGACTTCTTTTGTAGTATAGATTTTAGCATTATCTCTTTTAACTATTGTATTTATAGCCTCAACGTTGCAATGATCTCCATGTCTATGTGTAATTAAAATATAATCTATGTCTTTCCATTCATTTAACAATGACTCTGTATATCCAATATTTCCTGGATCAATTAAAAATCTCTTATTATTGGTTTCTACTAATAAACATGATTGATTAAATTTTGTAATTTTCATTTTCTTTTCCTCTCATTCTATATTTCAATAATTATATCTACATCATTTTAACTAAATCAATATTTGCTACTTTATTTTCAATTAAAGCAGAAATACTATTAATAATCCAATTATAATCTCTTAATTCTTCTTTCATATTAAGTAACTCTTCATAGGTAAACCATTTCACGTCTAATATTTCATTTTTATCATACTCAATAATTTCTTTTAAGAGTTTAGTTGAAAAAACTACAGTTATAAAAATATCGTCTTTTAAAACTCTATTTCCTATTTGCAATACTCCTGTTAGCTCAACATCACATCCAGTTTCTTCTTTTACTTCTCGTTTTGCACCATCAAAAATACTTTCATTAGGATCTAGATGTCCTGCTGGAATATTCTATTTTCCTCTACATTTTTCTTTAGCCTCTTGTACTAAAAGAAATTTACCATTTTTTCAATTACACCACCGACAATTATTGTTTCCATATAAATTCACTCCTAAAAATTATTTTATTATTTGCCCCATTATATCATACTTCAAATGAATTGTCTCATTTTTTACAAAATTTCTTAATCTTTCTGTTCAGATAATAAATTTAAAGAGCCAGTAATTATACCAGCTCCATATTCTAATATGCAATTTCATATTTAATAATATTATTAATTGTTTCAGAACTCATAAAACTATCAAATACATTACTTACATCTTTCTTGTTTTCATCAGTACTAGATATATAAAAATTTTCTGTAGTTTCAATATATTTATGACCTAAAATATCTGCAACATCTCTAATTTCAGTACCATTTCTTAAATTAATAGTTGCATAACTTCCCCTTAAATCGTAAAATCTACAATTTTCAATCTTTTTGCAAAGTATCTATAACAACTAATCTTATATTTGAATATTGCTTTAATACTTGTTCTAACTGCATTACTAATCCATTTGTAATTTTATTTGATTCTATTGCTATATGAAAATTAGAGCCAATTTCATCTGTTAATTTAAATAATCTTTTTTGCAATCTTTGGTACGTATCTTCTAATGCTAAATATAAAACATCACATTGTTTACATCTTAAATTCCATAATTTTTCGCCTTTTGAAACTTTAATGCATAAGTCAAGCATAAGCCAACTTTTGCCTACTTTTGGAGAACCACAAAATATATGAAGTCCTACAGGCAATATTTCTTCAATTATAAATTCACTTTCATTTAAAGAAGTGTATAATAAGTTATCTGCATTAATAATTTTTAAATCTTCCAAAATTTCCTCCTTTCTAGCAAGTAGCATTACATCAAAAAAAGGCTTCGCTTTTTGATTTAAACGAAACCTTATATCATATTTATATATCAAAATAAATCCCTATAAAAGCCATTACATGATACAGAAGTTTCGTTTTCTCTTACTGAAAAATTTTTGCATACTTGCATAAAATTTTTCTTAACTTTTTTGAATATCAAAAAAGTCATAAGAGATATCTAGAAGTCTATTTAATCCACAATAAACAAACATACTTCTTTTCTAAAAAAGTATCTTTTAATAAGCCCAATACATATCTGTTTTTGGACATTATTATTTTGTTGTTTACTGAGAATTAAATAAGACATCTGTAGCACTTACGACTTCCTATTACTTCTATCTATTTGTTGGAGATTATTATATTATAATTATAGGGATTATAAAAACCAACTCGAGCCTACGAAACTAACAAAAGGGCTCCATATACTTCTGGCTTCCGATCAGTAGGGTAAAGTATTTTCTTGCGAAGTACTTTTTTAACTATAATAAGTTAACCATCATAATCATAATGCAAATTCATGGTTCAACCTACAACAGGGAAATATCTATATTTAATTTTTCAGTTGTATTCTTGTTGAATACACTTATTTTATACCATCATTTTCGCCGATTATCAATCGTTTTTACAAAAATTTACAAATTGTTTCAAATTTATCAGCAGTTTCTTTCTCCATTTTCTCTGTTACTCTTACATAGATATTATAAGTTATATCAATATTTCTATGTCCTAATCTTTTTGAAACAGATTTTATATCTGCACCTGACTCAATAAGTTTTATGGCATGAGTATCTCTAAAATCATGGAATCGGCAAGGAATATCTTTTTTATAAGTTTTAAGGGCATTTAGTAAAGTATCGCCTATGGGTATAGTTCTATAACTTGTCTCCGTTTTACAAGTCCCAAAATACCATACTGTTGTTGATTTTCCACTTATATGTCTATTCTTTGTACCACCTGCTTGATTCTTTTTTAGTATGTTTTTATTTACACTAATTGTTTTATTTCTAAAATCTATATCATTCCATGTTAATGCAAATACTTCTGAGGCTCTTAATCCAGTACAATATGCAGTTAAGAAAGCATAATATACACAATGATTATTTTTAAATCTATTTAAAATAAGATTTATTTCTTCATTTGTAAATATATGAGCTGGATCATTTGGTGGAACATCATACTTTGGTAATTTTAATCCTATTGATGGATTTGTCTTTATTAAGTCATTTTCATAAGCATAAGTAACAGAACCCCTTACAACTTTTTTTATATTATTTAGAAAATTCTTACTAAATGATTTCTTGATGTAAATATTATTAATAAATTCTTGCAAAGTTGACCTAGTAATTTGTGATATTTTATAAAAACCGATATTGGGTTTTATATGATTTTTTACAATACTGCTATATGCCTCTATCGTGTGATATTTTAAATTCATATAGCAATAATTTTTTATCCAATAAGAATAACTCATATCACTTGGCTCAAAATCATGTCCTGTATTAATATAATTATTATATGCAATTATCCCCTCTCTTTCTGCTTCTGCTTTTGTTTTAAATCCTGATTTGTTTGCAAACTTTCTTTTACCATCAACTTTTGCAATTTCAAATTTGTATTGATAGTATTTTCCTCTCTTTTGAATTGTTACATTCGACATTTTTCATTTCTCCTTTCATTTTTCGAATGTAAACATTATCTCTCAAAAATAAAAATGCTAACACAAATGTTAACATTTTTATTTTTTGTATTCACTTTGTTTGCAAGTCTACAACTCTTTATTACCAAGTGTCTCAGAGATTTTATATTAAACTATGAAAACATTTTGCAAACAAAATGCAAACAATTTGGGTTGTTTTCATATTTATGTAAATTTGTTAAATCTCTGAAAGTATTGATTTTACGCGTTTTTACCACAACAGTTTTTGTACTTCTTACCACTTCCACATGTTCGAGTTTTAGCAATATTTATAACACTATAAATATTATCTGTATTACTTGTATTTACAAATGTTTCAGTTTTTGAAATATCAATATTATTTGTATTTATCGTACTTATTTTAATAATCAATATTTTTTATTTGGCGACAAATTGGCGACATTGTCTACATCGTTATTTGTCTTTTATTTATTTTAAATTTTACAATATTTTCATTTTTTTGTCTATAATATTTTTATTTTTTTTGTAAAAAATAATCATTATCTAATTCTTTTTTATTTTGCCTTTGTAATTCAAAAATTGTTTTTTGGTTTTCAATTTCTGCTCTAAGTTCATCTTCAGTTGGTAAATATAGTTTGTATTTTGAAGCAAATAATTGCTCATTTCCTTTTAAAACAGAATATTTTGCAATGTCCTCATCTGTTTCAGAACATAATACAATTCCTATTGTAGGATTATCATCTGGTGCTTTTTTTAGTTCATCATACATTCTAACATACATATCCATTTGTCCTACATCTTGATGAGTTATTTTTTTAGTTTTTAAATCTATCAAAACAAAACATTTTAGTATATAGTTATAGAAAACAAGATCAATATAATAATCTTCTTTTTCAGTATGAATATGTTGCTGTCTTGCTACAAAAGCATATCCTTTTCCGAAGTTCCATTAAAAATTTTTGTAAATTATTTATTATACTAGCTTCAAGTTCTGTTTCTGTAAAACTGTCATCTAATGAATATCCTAAAAATTCAGCTATAACTGGATTTTTAACAAATTCTAGTTTATTCATTAAATATTGATTTTCATTTACTTTTTTCATTTCTTCTATTACAGGCTCTTTAACTTGAGATTTCAATAATCTATAATAATATTGCGATGAGATATTTCTTTGCAAAGTTCTTACACTCCAAGTTTGTCCCAAAGCTTCCTTTTCATACCATTCTCTTGCTTCTTTATCAAATACTTGTAATAATGTCCTATAATGGCTCCAAGATAACAATGCTCTAGATTGTCGACTCACTGTGTCGACAATTCCTGGAAAATTTTTATAAAATTTCAAAAAATAATATAAATTACTTCTATCAAAACCTTTTCCGTACTCTTTTGTTAATTCTTTTGATATCTTTTTTATTACTTCCGTACCATAATCTGCTCTATCTTCGCCTTTTAATTCTTCTTCTGCAATTCTATATCCAATTAGCCAATTTCTTTCTACTAATGCAAGATTAACAGACTGAAAAGCATAATCTCGTGCTGAATTTATAATTGAACATATATCATTTAAAACATTATCTGTTTTAGAATATTTTATAATTGAAGTATTGTTTTTATCTATCTTTTCTAAATTCATTGTTTTTACACCTCCATTTTCTTAATATCGTCCTTATATAAATTAAGTATTTTCGTAAATTCATATCTATACTTACTCTATTATTCCTCCTGAACAATGAAGTTCATAAATTAACTTGTTATCTTTATATATTTGTTCAATTCCATCAAATTTATCTATTGTACCACTTGGTTTAAAAGTATAAGTATATCCATTGTTTTCTAATTTAGCTATTCCTCTAACTGGAATAATACTTGTATCTTCTCCTACTTTCATAAGTGCTGGTCTTAAAGCATTATCCATAGCTTCTTCTCCAAGTGAATTATCTAAAGTTACACCATAATAATTCATACCCCATATTGGTTTATCGCTATTGCAATATACAACTTCTTCTCCCATAAACTTAGTTCCACCAAAATAAGTATCGTGGTATGTATATTTTTTGCTATCAATTATTTCTTCATAATTATAATCTGATGAACCTGTTCTAGTTGATTTAACTTTTTCTATTGAACCATTAGCATAGGTTGATTTTTTAGCTCTAATTAAAAATTCAATAAAAATCTTATCACAAATATTATCATTCATACTGTACATCTCCCTCATAATTCCAAAATCCTAATTTTCCATTTATATTTATAGGTTTAATTTTTTTTATATTTTCAAGTTTAAAACCGTATCCATGCCAGTTTCTATCTTGTATTCCTCTATAAACTAATTCATTTTTATGTTTCAAATTATTTCTTATTGCTTCATCTACATTTACACAATCTGTCATATTTACTTTTGCAATAATGCAACCTTTTGGATATTCTAAATTATAGCATTCAAATCTCTCTACAGCTTCTTTGTCTACACCTTTACCTGCATGTATTAATAGTTCTCCTCTATATTTTGTGTTCCAAGTTCTAAATTCATATTCTTTGTAACCCTCTGCAATAAGAGTAGCCCAGGGTTGTTTTATAGTTAATACTTTCATAACATCTCCTCAATTTTATATATCATATTCTCTTAATTTAATTATATATTTTTCTATATTTTCATCATTTATATCAGTTGGAGATATACTGCATTTTTCCATAACTTGTTTTTCTATACCTAATGCACAATCTATTAAATGGTTCGCTTTTTCTTCATTTGACCATACTGATAATGGTTTATTTTTATATCTTACTTTTGCATCTTCTAGTCTAGCATTCAAATCTACCACTCCATTTGGTGCAACTCTTTGATCACAATAAGCACATATTTTTATTTCATAGGAATCCGAGTTTAATGTTTGTTCATTTTTCCTCGATCTTTTTCCATCTAAAATTGTTATTTCTTTATCAGACAAGCCTTCTGTTTTACCAATCTCTAAATTTATCTCATGGTCATTTGTTCCATACTTCTCAAAATATTTTTTTCTAATAGTTATAAAATCTTTGTCATTACTAAAATCTTCTGGTATTTTTACCATATTTCCCATATCGTGCAACAAACAAACTCTAATAATTGCGTCTTTATCAATTTCTATACCTTTCCAGTTATCTATAATAAGATTACTACAAGCTGCAACTCTTAACATATGCATTTGTAAATTTTCTGGTAAGTGATATTTATTATATATATCTATAATATTCATGCTATTTTATGATTTCCTTTCATTCTTCTTTATGGCTCATTATATCACACTTTATTTAATTTGTCTTAATTTTTAGTCAAATATTGTAAAAAAATTTAAAGAGCCAGTAATCATACCAGCTCTATATTTTAGTATGCAATTTCATATTTAATAATGTTTTTTATCGTTTCAGATGTCATCAAATTATCAAAAACATTACTTACATTTTTCTTGTTTTCATCAGTACTTGAAATATAATAGTTTTCTGTAGTTTCTATATCTTTATGACCTAGTACATCTGCAACATCTCGTATTTCTACTCCATTTCTTAAAATTGTAGTTGCATAACTTCCTCGTAAATCATAAAACCTGCAATTTTGTATTCCTAATTCATCATGAATTATTTTATATGGATATTTTATTATATCTGTGCCACAATACTTCCCATTATCTCTTGTAAAAATCATATTAGCAGGTTTCATCGATAATATATTAGATTGATTTTCTACAATTTGATATTCTAAAACTTTTCCATACTGATTCTTCACTTCTTCAAAATAATAATAATGATAATCTTTGTCATATAAAAGTCTTAATTCCATTTGTTTATTTTTAAAATTAACTAAAGCTTTCATAAGTGTTGGACTAATATGAATCTGTCTTTCTCCTCTTTTAGTTTTTGTTGTGCCAATATACCATCTACCTTTTTCATTCTTTTTCTTATCAAAAACTGAATGCCTAACATTTATAACTTTATTTTCAAAATCAATATCTTCCCAAGTTAATACACATAATTCTCCAGGTCTCATCCCTGTAAAGCACGAAGTTATAAATGCACAAGTAAATACATCATCATCTTTAAATCTTGTTAAAATTTTATCTATTTCATCTTGTGTATATAAATGTTTCTCAAAATTATTACTATCTTCTATTTTCGGCAATTTTAATGTCAAACTAGGATTATATCTTATAAAACCATAAACATCAGTTGCTTCTCTAAAAGTACCTTTCATTACTTTTAATATATTTTTGAAATAACTTCTAGAAAAAGTATATTTACTACATAATTCTGTTAAGAAACTATGCAAAGTTACACCTGTTATTGCACTTAATCTATACAATCCAAGTGTAGGTTTTAAATATTTCTCTATAATATTTTTATAAGCCTCTTGCGTTGTATATTTTAAATTAATCTTGCAATAATTTTCATACCAAAAATCCAAATAATCATAATACGACATTTGACATTCTTTAAAAATTACTCCTGTTCTAATATATTCTTCGTAAGCAACTGTTCCTGCTTCTTGTGCTTCATTTTTAGTTTTAAATCCAGATTTTGTTATTCTTTTTCTTTTACCTTCAATTTTAGCGACATCAAAGCTGTACTCATAAACTTTTCCTCTTTTCCTTACATTTACCATTTTATTTTTCCTCCAATCTGCAAATAACGATTGTAAGAAAAAAGACTGGCATCTTTTACAATGTCAGTCAATATAAATATTTTTATATTTTATTTTGTCGCCAAGTCTATATCTATTGATAAATAAGTACTTTCGAACATTTTCTGCAACAAATTTTATTTGTTTGGCGACAAATTGGCGACAAATGCTTAAAATTTGCATTTATGTCAATTTGTTAAATTTTCTGTAATCATTGATTTTATGCATTTTTACCATGACAATTCTTATATTTCTTCCCACTTCCACATGTTCAGTCCCTTTCAGTATATATGTTATATATAGTACATATAGTATTATCAGTATTTATCTCCTGCGAACAATTTGTGAACATTGTTCGCAATATTTCATCTTACTATTGGTATAATAATATACTAATAAATCCTGATTGTCAATAAATTAAGTTATCGTATATATAAATCTAATAAATAAAATTATTTTCATTTATATCTAAAATAGTTTCATTACATGTTTCAAATATTAATTTTAAATTTTTTTCATTTTTATCATAAATGTATAGATCAGATGGACAAATCCAGTTCGTATTCAAATATATGCTAACATAGTAATTATCTTTTTCTGTGTAAATTATTTTTACATCAAATAAATCATGTTTAAGATTTGCAATTTCATTTATTATATATAATAATTCAGATTCTTGGTGGCTTTCAATAAATATATTACAATTTTCTTGATTAATTTTATTTAATACTTCATTTTTATCACGATCTATATATGATTCAAAACAATTTGTAATAGAATATATTTTATTATTTGCTTCAACAAATTCATTGCTATCTATTTTTTTAGATTTTCCATATTTATTGACTTTGTAGCATGATTCTTCTGTTTTTATAAGCATATAATTACTATAATCGTTTTTTTGTAGAATATAAAAAATAATACCACCAATAATACAAATAGAAATTAATATAATTATACAAATAAACAATAGTTTTTTATTCATTTCATTATAAATCCTTTCTTCATCTATAATTACTGATAATCATTTATAGTAAATTCAATATCAATGTCATATATCTTCATAACTTTAAAATAGTTTGAAAACGCTGCTAAATTATATAAAGAACTTGATAATATACTTTTTGGTATACTATTTGTATCATTATAATATTGAAATAGATTTTTAGCTTTTGAATAATCATATGTATCATGAATTTTTATATACAAATTCCATTTATCTTTTTCTTTTAATGCAGAGACTTTTAATTCAACTAAATGTAATGCAAAATATAAATCTTTATCATTAAAAGCCCAATCATATTCATGTTTTATATAGTCATTACTATTAAATTCAAAACTATCTTTATCCTTTCCTTTTTCATCGACTATCTTTTTTATAATATTCAGAAAATTATTATCATTTTTAATTGTTTTTACAATATTTCCATCCGTAATATATAAATCTTCTGGATTCTCATCTAACGAATGTTGTAAAAATTCTGCTGAAATTGGAAATTCTGCATATTTTCCTCCAACTTCAATTACTGTTTGCCAGAAAGCAAATTGCATACCTTTAAAAGCATTTTTTTCATATTGTTTTTTATTTTTAGACATATTAAATATAAAACTAATGCTTGTAATTATAGTTTTAATACTATCTTCATCAGTAAATTTACCCTTACTAATTTTATCAATACCATCTTGGAATTTTATTACTTTCTTATACAAGTCATATGCTTGTTTTAAACTCATATTTTTTGCACTTTTTGGTTCTTCATCTTTTTTTATTTGTTTTATATTTTGTATGTCATAATTAATTTGGTTTTTTATTGTATTATAATTTCCGTAAGGTATTCTATTTAAATATTGATATGTTAAACATCTTTCAGTTAACCATATTTTTTGATTTTTATTTAATGAATTAACCTTATTTATTCTCATAATACTTTTATATAATGTTTCTTCTCTAAGATTTACTTTTCTTGGCATTTGTAAATCTAAAAATGAATATATATTCCTTACACAACCATTTCCAAAAACATCGTTTGAAACTTTCATATCTCTTTTACATAACAAACATTCATGCATATTTTTCCCCTCCTTGATACTAATTTGTAGTTTTTCTATATTTTGTATTTCTTCCATTTCCTATTGTTTCAATTACACCTTCTTTTACCATTTTTCCTAATACAGCTTCAACTGTCGTTGGGCTTACATCTGGGAGTATCTTACATATCTCTGATTTGGAAATAGCTGTTAAACTATTTAATACAGTTGCTTCTATTCGTGCTTTTTTTGTAATTTTATTACTATTCACAACGTTAAATCTTTTATCAAGTTCCTTATAGCACATATATAATGTTGTTAAAAAGTTTTCAATATAAGGAATATATGTGTTTTCGTTTTTATCCCAATTAGCCGAAGATTCTTTTAAAGATTCATAATAATATCCTTTATTTTTATTTATTTGTTCTTCAAAAGAAATATATTTACCAACATCAAAACCGCTCTTATATAAGAGTAATAAAGATAGTAACCTTGACATTCTTCCATTTCCATCTTTAAATGGGTGTATACATAAAAAATCGAGAATTACGCAAGGAATTAGCAATAGTTTATTTATATTTGTATCATCTTTCACATCTAAATACGCATATATTAATTGTTCCATTGCTTTTGGTGTTTCAGTTGCAATTGTCGGCTTAAATCTTACTTTTCTATTTCCTTCATTATCTATTTCAAGAATAACATTATCTTCATCTTTATATTTTCCACCATATTCATCACCAACATATGACATCATTATTTCATGTAATCGTAAAATTGTGTTTTCATTAAATTCTATTGACTTATAATTTAAATGTATTTCATTTAATGCATCTCTATATCCTGCAATTTCAGCTTCATTGTGATTTAATGGCTTGCTTGAACCATTTACTATTTCTTTTATACGTTCATCACTAGTAACAATACCTTCTATAGCATTTGAACTTTTAACTGATTGAACTTTAGCAATTTTTTCTAATTCTGTAAATATTTTTTCATATTCATCCCTCCTAATTTCGCTACCAGTTTTTAAGGAATAAATTACTCCTGTTATATTTATTAAATTTGCTGGTAATAGTTCACTATTAAGAAAAGAATAATCAAATTTCCTCATATTTCCCCTCCATTTTCTGCATACATTTTATCATTTTATATGCATTAAGTCAATACTTTTCTGCATATTTTTTATACAATATATGCAGAAAAACAATATTAATCTATTTTTATTAAAGATTTCCCTAAAAAAATATGTAATTGCATAAATTTTAAGTAAAAGCCATAAAACGAACTTAAACTAAAATTCATTTTATGACTTTCTACTAATCTATTTGTTCTAAGTTAATCAATTCATTTTTTCTAAAAGTCAATTTTAATAAACATGGTGATTTTATATTTAATATTAAATCATCTTTGTAAACAAGTTTAACATTTTCATTTACCTTACACCAATTTAACAAAAAGAATTTTATTGAACCTCCATGGCTAATTACTGCAATTCTTTTTCCTTCATATTCTTTTAGTATTTTATCAAAAAAAACATTCATTCTTTCTCTAGTTTGCTCTGCACTTTCTCCATCAGATGTTCTAAATGTTCTATCTAATAATTGTTCTTGTGAAGGATCTCTTGTTTTTTTATCCTTCATAAATTCTCCTAATTCTTTTAAATTTCCTAGTTTTCTTTCACTTAAGTTATTATCTAAATTAAAAATTAAATTATTTTCATATGCAATATATTTTGCTGTTGCCTTAGCTCTGGTATAACTACTTGACCATATAATATCTAAATTTTTCAATTCTTTATTTTCACTTAATTTTTTTGCTTGTTCTTCTCCTTCTACAGACAAGATTTCTTTTTCATTAATCATTTGAGAATCCTCATTTGTGTTTCTAATGCCATTTTCGTCAACAGTTTCAGCATGTCTGACTAAATATATTATTGTATCTTTCACTTTACTTCCCCCTTTTTCTTTTCTTTATTATAACAATGGAATCAATATATTGCAATCATTTATTACAAATCTTTTTTTAATTCAATAATTCATTATATCATTTATTACATCAGATTTCATAATTTCTTCTAACATATCATTTGCTTCTTTTCTTGTTTCATCTGAGCTTGATATATAATAGTTTTCAGTTGTTTCTATTTTACTATGTCCCAAAATATCTGCAACATCTCTTATTTCTGCTCCATTTCGTAGAATCTTAGTAGCATAACTTCCTCTCAAATCATAAAATCTACAATTCTTTATTCCAAGTTCATTATGTATTATTTTAAAAGGATATTTAATGATATCTGTTCCTACATATAATCCATTATTTTTTTTCTACACTTTTTAAATTTTTATATTTACCTTCAACAATTTTATATTCATTTATTTTTCCATACTCATTTTTAATAGGTTCTAGTTCATAAGACATTTGAGAGTCTTTTGTAACTCCACCATTTAAATATTCATCATACGCTTTCATTCCTGCCATTAATGCTTCATTTCTAGTTTTAAATCCAGATTTACTAATATACTTGCGTTTTCCTTCCACTTTGGCTATTTCAAATTGATATTGATATACTTTACCACGTTTTCTTATATTTACCATTTTTTACCTCCATTCATTGATATTTTACATAGAAAAAAAGAAATGTCAACATATCTTCAATGTCTACATTTCTTTATTTTCAGCTAATTTTGTTCACATGATTTTATTTTTGCTGACAAAACGAACTAATTTTATCATTTTTTGCACTTTCAAAATTGTCTGTAATGCAGTATTTATGCATTCTTTCCGCAACAGTTCTTATATTTTTTTCCCGAACCACATGGCGATTTACTGATTGTATTATCAATACTATGCATATCTATTTATACTAATAGTATCAAGCATTTTTGCCATTTTTATTTATTGTATTATTAGTATTATTTTTATTATGCTTTCCAATTTTTTGCAAACAAAATGCAAACAATGTTTACATTCGTTATTATGTTTTTAGTATATACTAACTAAAAAAAATATGCAAGTTTTATAAATAGAAAGAGCTAGTAAATATACTAGCCCTCTACATTTTAGTATGCAATTTCATATTTAATAATATCGTTTATTAGTTCAGAAGTCATAACATTATCAAATGCTGTTGTAACATCTTTCTTATTTTGCTCTGTACTTGATATATAAAAGTTTTCAGTTGTTTCAATATATTTGTGTCCTAGAATATCTGCAACATCTCTAATCTCAACTCCATTTCTCAAATTAGTTGTTGCATAGCTTCCTCTTAAATCGTAAAATCTGCAATCCTTAATTCCAAGCTCTTTATGGATTATCTTAAATGGATAGTTCAAAATATTTCTTCCTACATATTTTCCATTTGGTCTTGTAAAAACTAAATTTGCAATATTCATATGAAGAATATTTCCATTGTTCTCAATAATTCGTCTTTCTATTAACTTTCCATTTTTACCAATTATATCTTCAAAATAATAGGTTATATATTTAGATTCATATAATTTCTTTAAATGCTGTTGTTTCTTCTTAAAATTAATTAAGGCTTGAAATAAAGTTGGACTCATATATATTTGTCTTACTCCATTTTTAGTTTTAGTAGTCCCCATATACCATCTGCCTTTTCCATCATCAGGCTTGTCATATG
>Ga0326514_10000466_pt1 | contig 27489 bp, 42 predicted proteins | sample 3_2548_0518_D_FD_203653 | JGI IMG/M metagenome (GOLD analysis project Ga0326514, IMG submission 203653) | Bovine rumen microbial communities from UC Davis, California, United States - 3_2548_0518 | ecosystem: Host-associated > Mammals > Digestive system > Stomach > Rumen | place: USA... | reverse complement strand
TGGAATTTTATTTGCTTTTAGCCAATCTACAAAGACAATACACTCATCGTCTTCTAGTGGCACAACATCACTTGCTTTCATACTAAACAAAATAGCCAATTACTTGGCTTTTGTCAATGTCAAATATATTTCCAATGATAACCGCCAGAGGTTTTACTTCTTCCTATTAGACAATTCCTAACTCCACATCTATTGAACCCATCTTTTTTTACTGAACTAATGCTTCTATATACTTTTTTAGTTTCTACACAAATAATTTTCTTACTAGATTTTGGGAAGTAATTAGGCTTTGGATTGCGACCCAATACTTTATAGCAATGCTTAATATTTTCGGAACGGCTAACCCATTCTAAGTTAGAAACTCTATTATCTGCTTTTACCCCATTCTTATGGTTTACCTCATTCTTGCCTTCTATTTTTTCTAAGAAAGCTTCGGCTATTAGCCGATGAGCTAATATACTTTTCCCATTTATCCTAACCGATATATAACCTAACTTAGTAGCATGTCCGTCCAAGAAATCTTTTTTCCATCCCTGTCGGTAAATACTTTTTATACGACCCTTGTCGCTCACTAAATATTTGTTCTCATACCCTTTAGCTGGCTTCCAAGTCTCTTGCATTTTCCTCCGTCCTCGACCTGCTATTTTATTAGGACGGAGAGGGCAGGCAGGTCGCTCTACCCTTCCTTTTTTATTATATCATTTCTTAGCAATTTTTTTCTCATAGTTAGTAATCATTTTGTCATACTCCTCTACCTTTTTATGTATCCAAGAATTGCCACCACTCGCTATGTATTCGTCATATTCTTCGTGAATCGCTTGGTAATTCTCAGGCAACTTATGCTCCACCATAACAGCCAGCTTGTCTTCCATGATAAGTTGCATTATGTTAGACCGCGTATTGTGCTTATTGTTTTGGGTCTTGACAGATTTTGTGGTGAAAATGGTTACTAATGCCGGGACACATACGGTTATTGTTGCAACTATGATCTGAACCAATCCACCGTCCATACTTGTATTATACCACATGTTCCGGGAAAACGCATTTATTGCCATTCTACGCCATTTTAATTACAAAGACACTAACTTATACATCTTTTTGTATAGAACGCGTCTAAAGTGCTTTAAAATGCGAAATAATGTATATTATCTACGTTTCTTGTTCTTTTCTTCTTGCTCTTTTTGGATTTCTCTCACGTCTCGCCCATAACGTGTAGCTTTTTTTACATAATGCGGATAATCCGGGTCATCATCACGAACCATAATCATAAGGCTTTTAATTTGTTCAGGTTCTACGTAATACTGTTTTTCGCCGTCTTTTACTAAATAATGACATGTAGCGATATAATAGAGGTCGTGTTCTCTCTCAATTTTAGGCCTTATATCGCTCAAGCGGTTAAAATTTTTATCCAAATAGACTGTTTCAGTGGGGAGATTAGTAAAATTTTTATATCTAACTGATTCGCCTTCTTTTTCTTCAATCTTAGCAATTTGATTAGCTTGAATCGTGAGCTTTAGCTCTTGAATTTCTATAGTCCCCTTAAAATCCGTTGGCAGATTTTTAAGATAATTATAAGTATCCCAAGTAACTTCTCTTAAATAATCTTCTCCCACGATTCTGATGACCCCATATTTCATTTTAGAAATTATTTTGTCGTTCAAATCTATTTCTTCAATAGTTTTATTTTTATCATTTAATTTAATGATTTCCATCACTTATTCCTTTCGTTTGTTGTTGGTATTACTATTTTGCCATATTTCATGGTATTTGTCACTTTTTTCTTCTTATACCATACAGCTAAATTATTCCATTTTTCTGCTAAATCCATAAAATTGTTAATCCCAGGCGCATATTGGTCAGCTTGTGATTCGGCTACATACGGTATAACGTTTTTTACACGTTCAAACCCTCTACTTCTAAGCAATCGTTGACACGCATAACGATTCTGTTTCACTTTAGTATCAATTTTAAATCCGCAATGTTTTTCCCATTCATCAAATAATTCATTTATTTCAGGATTCCCATATTTTTCAGGAGTTTTCTCTATACCTTTAGGTATAGTATCTATATTATCTTCTATATTATCTTCTATATTATTAGTTAAACTTTGTTTAATACCCCATTCAACTTTGTTTAATACCCCATTAAACTTTGTTACATAGTATTCAACAAATTTTACACCATTTATATTTTTTTCTTTCTTCCCAATTAAACCTGCGTCAATAAGACTTTTCAAGTTCTTTAATACCCCTTGTTTTGTTGAGTTAGTCCAATCAGCCAAATATTGCAGCGAACCTGTAAAAACCTGCCCTTCTGCCTGGCTAAAGCCATAAATAATGGCATAAATTAAGAGGCTGTTACCTTTCAGCCCCAACTCCGTTACCATCCAACCTTGAATGGCTATAAAGTTTTCGTTCTTCACTTTGCTCATTTATTACCTCCGAGCTTTCTGTATAAAGAAATCGCCTAGGCAAATGTGATGTGGGCGAACCTAAGCGATTTCTTTATACTCACATTTGTTATTCGCCTCACAAAATCATTATAACAAAAAAGAACCAGCCTTGCAACAAACGAAAGCACAGGCAAGGCTGGGGTAAACGAGGTGTTATACCGAAGTTATTATATCATTTTTTCTAAAGTCGTACAATACTCTGCACAGCGCGATTAGAAACTAGCACAATACTATTGGTATCAGTATAGTAGCGTTGGTCTGCGTTGCTCCAATAGGTTGTGACGACTTCTATTATTTGTGTGTTTCCACTCGGAGTCCTAAGGCTATAGTTGCCTTCTTTATCGCTAACACCCTTATAAGCCATGGCTAGGATCGGTTCATCGCCTGAAGCATAATTAACTTGATACAGCCCAGTGGTGACTGAAGTTGCTGTTGTAATAGTTGCATTTTTTATAGAAACATATTCTGATGCTGTTTTAAGATCTAGTATTTCTTGTTCTATTGCTCTGATTTCTTCTTCAACATTATACATATCGCCTCACTGTTATTAAATTAGTAGATTTGACTGTCAAGTTTACTGACATAGTAATTGTCTCCCCATTCTTTGCTCTTGCTGCGTCTGAATTTGGCCCATTCTCAGTACCTATGAAGTATATGCGCACACCCTGATTACCATTTGGAAGGATGCATGGGCGCAACTTTATTTGACGTGTGCTGTATGTCGTATTGTAAGATTCATTTATATCAGCGTAATACCAATCCAGAGTGCTGTTCACAATGGCTGGACCATCTGGGATGGTCTCATAAAACACCTCAGCCCTAGCAGAACCATACGGCACGCTTATATCTTCCCATCTAAGGTTTACTGAAATATTGACCGTCTGCTCAATTATTCTAGCGTTTGCAGAACTTTTCTGGCTTGATGTCTTAAGCCTAGTTAACTCTTTTTTTGCTTGGGTTATCTCATGTTCAAAATAATCTTGCATTTTAAGTCCACCTATATGATATTGATGTGATCGGCGATGTAGAGTAAACAGAAAATCTATTCGTAATGACTTCAGGGTAATAGACAAACCTCCCTATAAAATCCATTGTGTAACCATTGTCCCGATAGACAACAGAATCTACCCTAACAGAGTAGAACTCCATTTGGTCGGGATTTAAAGTATGCCCCAGCACATACGCAAAAGGATACGCGGCAAAGCCTTGGTCAAAGGTCACAGTTATAACACCATCGTAAAAGCCTACCTCACTGTTAGTAAAATATCGTTCCTCTGAGAAAATCTTTAGGTTTAACCCTCGTTGGTGAGCAGTCTTTAAGGCCGTAATCTCTCGCTTAGCGGCTTTTATTCGTTGCACTAGCAGGTTCTGGGTCATACACGCTCCAGTATTGGAGTAATTGTTTCATCTCCAGCGGCTGTAACAGCAACTGTAAGCTGGTTTACTCTGAAATCGCCATTTGTCATCCCTGTTAGATCAAGGGAGTTGTTTATCGTGATCGTATCGCCTATCCAAATCTTGGTGTCTCCAACTGGTGTAGGCTCTACTTGTTTGCCATGCAAGGTGATCTGTGGTTGCCATATCGGGTCACAAGTATTGTCTAGCTCTGCTGATATGTTTCTGCTGAGCGCCGAACCTGTGGACACGCTACTATCTTGGTATAGTGTCTCTTTGTAGCCATACCGCGCTATGGAAGAGCTATCTGATACAAATCTATAGAGTGCTGTGTTTTGGTTAGGATCTGCAGATATCTCACCTGAGCCGAGGCCCACTACTGCGCTAGCAAAATTACTGATTTCTGCTGCATTAATGCTTGTAGCAGACGTGTTGTTGAGCGTAGTTGGGTAGAATGCCGTCCAGTTGGTTATGACGTCTCCAAAGTTGCTAGAAGCGTATATATCGTACTTCTTGTCTGCGTGGAAATACACATCAAACGGCCCAGCACCAGTAGCATTGTCACATCTGTCACAGATCCAGTCTTTTACAGTTTTATAATTATCAAAAGTATGGGTTATAGAGGCTAAAGTATCTATATGGTCTGAAACTAGCCCATAGGACTTACCAGCATTGCCTGAGATTGTATTAGCTAGATTGATCATATCCCGCACCAATGCGCCTGCACGACCACTGATAGTGCCTCGTGGCAAGTTGTTGCTAGTGTTGCGGATATATACACCGTCTAATAGGTTTAAGAACCCATCAAAGCGTAGGTCTAAGTTGGCGCTACGTTGCAATGGAGAGTATGAAGGCATCGTGGCTAGGAAACCACCCACTAGCTCTACACCGTTACGAACTATTCTACACTCAAGAGCCAACGGCTTGAGCAAATCATTTATAGTCGTATTGTGGTCTTGGCACCAGCGGTCAAATAGTACATCGTTTATGGTGAAGTCTATCGAATCTGCACCGAGCTTAGTCCGCCTACGGCTATAGGTCAAATTCTGCGCTAAAGAACGGCAATTGCCGACCAAAGTACCATCTATGTATAAATTTACTGCATATTTAGCAACATTTATCATCCTACTATTTCCTGCCAATAAATCGTAGATGCTGGTGATGAAACATGATCGGTTGTGTAGGTCACGCGGTTATTGCCTGGAGCGAAGTATGCCCAATCGCCTGATACGTTCCCTATGACGCTTACACCATTTAATGTTGCGGTTTGGTTGAACATATCTATCCTCAGCACCTGCGAACTTGTTATAGACCCAGTATAGGCCAATGTAGTGCCCGTAGTCAACACTGAGAGCTGCGGGTTCTCTGTTGGGCCAGTAACCTCCCAAATAGGATATACGTTGTCAATTGAGTCTACGGTTATTGAAGTTGGGCCACCACCACTGCTTTCTTCCCAGATTGCGCCGATGCTATCCCAAGTAGCACCATAGCCGTCCCAAATCAAACCACCTTGTGAGCTACTAGCTGTGACTGGGATAGAAGCATATTTGCCATACACTTCTTCGCCTTCGCTATTCTCATAGTAAGTATAGTAATTCACATCTTCAAAGTTCATCCCAATATGATACTCAGGGAATAACTGGAATAATTCTTTTACTTGTGGAGCATCGACTATAAAGCCTCGCCGTCTCTGGATAGCTGTGCCGTTGTTAAACACATAAACAACTTTGTAGTAATATTCCTTACGGAAAAAGCGCAAGAACGCACGTCTATAAGCCTCGGTGTTATCTTTGCATACACTGCCGTCCGCTATATAGCCGTCAAAGCTTTGTGTAGTGGCTCGTCTGACTTGTCCAGCAAGTAACACACCGTCATTGCCTTGTACTTCCACAATATCGTTCTGATAACTGTTAGCAGCGAAATGTAGCTGATCTTTTTTGAATTCATAAGCTCCTGAGCCTAAGAGGAAACGCTCCCCATCGTCTCGGATAAATAGTGCTAATATAAATGACTCAGTTTTTATCTGATCTAAGTTCATTAAGCAGCCCTCCTTATACTTTGTACCATTACTCTACCGATCTCTTGCGCATCTAATCGGTTATTTATTTCGTTAGTCATATATACATTTATCTCCCTGCCAGCATAATCTTGTTCTTGCATCTCTACGGCTAATGTAGAGGCTAACAGACCAGCCCAGTTATCTGTGTTATGTTCTAGCGGAAGCACCGCCTCTTGCCCATCTTCCCCAATTATAGCAGTCGTAGCAGAATCTACAATACCACCTTGGGCTAAGCGTGGTAATGATATGCGTCCGATATAACCAATGTTTACACCAATACCGCCAAAGGCATCATTAATAGTGCTGATAAAGCCGTTCAAGAGGTCTATTGGAGCATTTATAAAGTTTTCTATGAACGCCAATACACCATTGATAGCTCCCTTGAATATGCCACCTATGAAGTTGCCAAAGTCTGCTGCAAATTGTCCAAAGCGTGCTGTTATCCAGTTCCATAAGTCACCAACTAATGTACCAAACGCACCTAATAAAGCGCCTAAGATTTGTGGCACAGCCTGTACAACACCCATGAATAGTTGTACTGCTCCATCCACTATCATTGCAAGGTTGGCTGGGTCAGTTAAGAAAGCCACAACATTTTCTACGATACTAGGGATAGCGTTCACTAATGCAACCAAAATCTGCGGTATTGCTTTAATCAGCTCAGTAAATAGAGTAACTGCAGCTTGCAGCATCAAGGTCAAGAATTGCGGTTGTGTAATAGTTTGTGCCAACAATATAATCGCGTTAGTGATAGCTTGAATAAACTGTGGCATTATTGCTGGTATGGCTTCTACCAATGTTTGGAGTAGCTGCATGAGACCAGCCATAATAACAGGTATATTGTCTACCAATAATTGGGCAAACAGAGGCAATGACTCTAGCACTTCTTTTAGGAGTGTGTTGATGCCACTCATAATAGGTGGTAGAAGTTGCGTCATCATCCCTGGCAAAGCCTTTACGAGAGCGCCAAATGCTGCGCTAAATCCTTTGATAAGTGTCGGTGCTACATTGCCTAATCGCTGTGCTAGCTGAGTCGTATATTTGCTCACATCTTCTAAATTGCCTTCTAGAGCGGCTGCAACAATTTTGTTCATGGTGTTGCTGATATTTTCTAGCTGTGTGGCTATACCACCAGTAGCAGCCCTAGCTTGGTCTTCAAAGCTTGAGAAATTGCTTCCACCTTCTTCATTCAAACGCACTATAGCAGCGTTCATATCATCGAAGCTCACTGTACCATTTTGCAAAGCTGTGTACAAGTCCATGCTGTTGGCTTCTGCGCCTACTAGAGTTTTGGCCAGTTGGTCTAACTGCCCTGGGGCAGCATCAAGCATCGTGCGCCAACTCTGCATATCTACTTTGCCAGCCGCTAGCATCTGGTTGTATTGCTCCATTGCTCTAGAAGCGTACTCTGTTCCTTTGCCCCCTGCTAAGAACATATTATTCAAAGCTAAACCTACTGACGTGGCATTAACTGTGCCTTGGTTCAGATTGCCCATAGTGGCCGCAAGTTTCTGTATATCACCCACAGCAGCGTCTAATGACGTTGGAAGCCCATCTAATGACTCAGAGATCATCTTCACTGATGAATCAGCTTCTTCGGCAGAATATCCCAGCGATGACATTACCTTTGGGAAATTGTTAAGAGTGTCTAAGCGGCTGATTGCACTCCCCATTGTGCTTGTCACCATAGAAGCAACTTTGGAAACACCCTTTGCAATTAAATTGCCAGCAGCCACAGCCCAAGCGCTGCCCCATTTGCTACCAGTGGCCGATCCTGTCTTTTCTACTTGGCTCTCTACTTTATTGAGGCTAGCCTTGACATCTTTTCCGTCAAAAGTCAATCTAATTACCGCCTCGCCAACTTGTGTAGCCATCTAACTAACTCCTTTCGCTAAATTTTGCTCATTTTTCAACATTTTTATTGCAGCTTTCAATGATTTGGGGGGATGTCCGTTTTTAGTAGCATTATTTGCGCCTGCTACTGATGCAACTATTATATTTTCTATCATTAAACGGTTTTTAGCCTCTCTAGCACGCTCTGCTTGGATATATTTGGCCATATGTTTCTCATCTATCTCACCAAATTTCCATGCTACATACGCATCATAGCCAAATCTTGCCAATATCTCAGCTACATACGCGTCTACAGCGTCAAATCCCGTCTTTTTGCGCCCTTTTGCATTTGATTCGTGGACTTCTTCTATTTCTTCCTGAGTTAAAAAGTCCGATGCCCGAAAATTCTTCACTTCTGCAATTTTTTTTGCTTTTTCAAGTGTTATCTCAGGCACCGTCATTTTAACTCCTAGGCAGAACCACCTGCGCTATAAACACCAGTAGCGGCATTTAATCGCATTTTAGTAGTTAGATCATAGTCACCAAGCCGTACAGAATATTGTGGATATCCATCGCTTGAGTGCAATGCAGAGTTGTACACTATTGGGTTGAGGTTCAAAGTGATAGTTGGAGTATCACCAGTCCCTATCTCAATATCATCGTCTACGCTAGGTACGCAGCGAGTAAGCTCTACATCAGCAGAAGAACCATCATCACAAAGACCCTGCGCTACGACAGACATATAGTCACCCTCAGCACATATATCAGTACCGTCCCAGATGATGTTCCCTGCACCAGTAGAAGCACCAGCATAGGTAGCGGCATTCCACTTCTGAATTGCTTGCCCAAGGTTCTTGAACGTATCCATGAGGAAAGTTATAGAACCAGAGAAAGAATCAAACGTTCCAGAAATAGCGGTTTCGCTTGTACCAAGGCTAGAAGCTCGGCTTCTCTTGCGAGGAGCGACATTTACAGTCATAACAGTGTCTTGACCTAAATCATCAGGTTCTAGCGTGAACACGCTCCAAGAACTCGTACCAGCATCCCATTTGCGGAATACTACTCTGCGGAGTTGCGTTATATTTTGAACTGCCATTTATTTCCCTTTCTTAATTGTTAATATCGTATATTATTTCTGCGCTTGCAATCTTCACAACTAAATTATTCTGGGTTACAACAAAGTTCTGTGGGGTAGTTGTGGGTCTTATCCGAACATTTGTGTAATCATAAGTAGCACCACCAACGCTCCCGGACAAACGGCATAGGGATGGGTTCTGTATAACCCACTCCAAGATTTGTTGGTGCACCTCCTCGGTTTTGGGTTTATTCGCTAACGCTACATAAAAGTCTACTGTGGAGTGCAAGTTTAAGCCTTTAGGTGATCTACTAGCGTTTCCGCCTCTAGTGACTAGCCATACACCACTAGCTGGTGAGCCATCTTTCTGAAGTGGAGCTTGTTCCCAAAAACAATTCTTGTCTATAACTAGATCTGCGACATTGTCGCTAACCATCCGTTGTAATAAAGCTAGAGTAATCATTTAGTTATATCTCCAAAGTATTTTTGCATATAATTACCGACCATTATGGCGTTCTTAGCGTTTTCCATATAGTGTTCTGTAGCCGGGTTTCTGTTTGGACCTTGCTCCCTAATCCATGCGTAGGGGACGCTTTTACCTCCATAAGAACCGCCTGCAATAATTTCAACCGTATTAGCATTTGTCTCATTGACGCGAATCGTGTTGCGCAAAGCGCCTGTCACATAAGGAGCGTTTCTTCGTGCTTGTGCCGCAATGTCAAACCCCATCTGGAATAAACCACGCACTGTCTTGTTATTTATTAAAGATATTGCGTTATCATCCCAATGCAGCTCAACCTTGGCTACATTAGCCATTAGTGACCTCAGTCCGCACCACTTTCAACTCTAAATGCTCAATGTTCCCTGTATGCTGATTTTTCCCTATCCCAGCGTCTACAATCTCATAGTAACCGTCATTTTGGTTGTTATGAAGCATATAGGTAGATACTAGTTGGTTAGTGTCAATGTTTAGCACTTGGCATGGCATAGCATAAATTAAAAAATCAGAGTTAAGTGCTTCTATGGTGTTGTTGACAGAAGAGTTAGAGCCTTCGTCAACTATAACATTCAAATCAGCTATCTTTGTAAAGGTATTGCCTACTAATGTACCATGTTGGCAAGTCCCAATCTCCCACACTCCCGAAATTATCGCATTGGGGAAAGCATCAAATATTGAGATATCCATTATTGTAAAATCCACAACAATGCCGAGCAGAACACTCTACTTTCAAACCTATGTCGCATTTATCGTATTTTTCAATGATGTCACGATATTGCGAATACATTTGTTCAAAAGCGTTGGTGGCACTATTTTTAAAGTTAATTGTAAAGTTCCTGACACTTTTCGATTGAACAAGGTCAGGTGCGCCTTGGAATTTCAGAGTAGTACACAAGAAGTTAGCGAGTAATAAAGCCAAATCTTGATTTGTATCGTCCAACTCTGGGAATTCCTCTAAACAGAGAAGAGACGCAAGTCGAAGCTTCGCAATATCAACCAAGAGTTCCCAATCTTCATCAGAACAGTTTACGGTTTGTCCAGTTAATAGCGTATATTCTTCTTGCGTCATCTTTTATTCTCCTAAATTAAGCGCTCTGTGAGCTTAAGCCTTTTATAGCAGCAGCACTCTTGTACTTAGTTAGAGTACCACCAAGAGGCATTTCATTCAACAGTATGTTGCTGTTGGTGTTTACATCAAAGAATGGATAAACACGAGGTGCTCTTTCACCAGTTGTGGTGTAGCCGTTGCGTACCAATAGGTAAGCATCGTTGGTTGTGTCATATTCCATCCATAGAGGAGCAAACACACGAGCTACGCGGAAGATATCTTCAGCAGTTGCTCCTGGCTCAATGAGGTATCGGTTACCAACCTTAGCCTGGAAAGCAGCAGTCAATACACTTGGCTTTACTACCAAGATCTGATCGCCTTCAGAACGAATCCATTGGCGAGCGCCAACTATACCGTCATAAAGGTTGTCGCCTGCGTTTGCAGTATAAGTAGAAGCTACGAGTGAGCCATAGCCAGTTTGTGCCGCACAGTCAGCAGCGATTGGGTAAAGACCAGTACCAGTAGAAGAATCAAACATGCGTAGATCTGGAGTACCAGCAGAACGGCCATCACCGATGAAGATTGCACGCTCTATTGAAAGCTTGATCTGATCGAACAATTCACGAGCGCGGAACTCTAACAATTCAGGATTGTTGTAGATTTCCATCGCATCAAGCGAAAGTTTCTTGTAGATCATCTTATCATAGGCGATACGGATGGTGTCAGTTATAGCCTCATCAACTTTGGTATCACCAGGTTTGTGGCCCTGAGCTTCGTTGCCATAGTTAGCAGAACCAGCTAAGGCATTGTTCCTCAAACCACGTCCGTTAGTACCACCGATGTGCATTATGTAATCCAAAATGCCATCATCCTTTTCCATAGCTTCCGTAAACATATTGGTGATGTTTAGCGGATTTCCAAGACCAGACACGCCATCTTTGGTTTTCAAAGCGCTCTCTAGTCTGTCATTGAATTTGCTATCAAATTTGAAGTTGGATGCCTTTAGAGCGTCCTTGATAGCGTTTGCGCGGAAAGCTTTGGCTTCCGCTTTGGTGTCTTTAGACACTACAGGTGTTTCGTTTTTCACAGCTCTATCCCTAAAATTAATGTTAATATTATGAACTACTGCATCCTTCTGCTCTTCGGCAGGAGCTTCAGGCTCATCCTCTTGCTCGTCACGAGCAGTTGGCTGAACTTCGCTTTCAGGAACATCAGTAGTGAATTCGTCAACTACTTCAGCAGCTTTTTCTACCAATTCCTCGGCAATTTTCTGCTTCATAGCGACATTCTCTTTTGGAGTGAGTTCATCTTTCGTCTCGCTCATTTCAATGTCTCCTTTTATATTGTTGTTGTTACCATCTTCGGCTTCCACAGTTTCGCTACCCTTAGCCCCGGCTGCTTCAGCGTCATTATGGTCAATAGTCTTAGCGCGTGGGTCATTTCCAGTCAATACCATCGAGATCTCACGCAATATCCCGATAGGCTCTTCAATCTCTAGTCCTACACCGTAATATCCATCTGGATACCAGTCAATCCCAGTAGAATAGCTAGCATCTTCAGAAATAGCAAACGCGTGGTCTGCTAGGCGATCATTGTTAGCAAAATACATACGAGCGTGTAGCCCATCTTTCTCTAACCATACTTTACAAGAACCGAATTGCTTTTCGATAGTGTCAACTAACTCACCATCTACCATCGCACCATGGTCTGCCTGTGCTTTTACTGTGTATTCTTCTGTTTGTTTGTCTGGGTTGGTATTAAGTGTCTTAATCGCTATCGGTTTACCATCCCTACCCATCACATATAAATTATCTAGGTCTCGGATTTCACCAGACTCCATAATTTGCCCCGAATTAGCAAGAATGTTCCTAAACCTACGCTCCTCCGAGCTTTTAGCGTCTTTCAACACTGTAGCGTCATAGAACTTCATAATTTTATCATAGCATACTTTTAATGGTTTGAAAAGCTCTCAATTTTGGGTAGAGAAGAAGCCCTCTGATAAGGAGGGCTGTATATTAGTGGAGGAGCACATGGCTCATTTCTATTATACTACTTCTTCACGATTGTGTCACCAGCAAATAGACCATAGCCTGTGCCATGAGTCCATCCATAGTAGACTGTTAGACCAGTTTTCTCAGATACCCAAGAATCAGCATATCGGTTCATAGCTTCACCCCATTCTATCTTGCCTTCACAGGCTTTCATGATAGCTCCCATGGTGTCACCTTTTTTAACACTCCATCTTTCGCAACTTCTTTCAGGCGCAGGAGCTGGAGTAGGTTCTGGAGCTGGCTCTGGTTCTGGAGCTGGAGCGGGTTTGACGTAAGCCTTTGGTCTGTAATAACCAATCAGGTTTTTAACAGAGATGTTGATGATATTGGTAGCAGCACCACCGCCTTGGCAAGCGCCACCGCCTTGGTTCTCTCCTAGTAAGGCAACGTATCCATTCGTTACTGGGCCAAGCGCCATCCCGACGTGGCCATACTGACCGCCATCGAACACAAGCCAGTCACCAGCTTGAATGCTCCAAGCACTATCTTTCCAGTAAACCTCAAAGTCATTGCCAGCGTTTTGGTCGGCACAATTCATCATGCCTTTAGCCATACCAGTGCCACAGGTAGAAACATCACGATTGGCGTAACTCCACCAATAAACACGAGCGAGACTAACGCATTGTGCGCCATAGATGTTGTTCGCTATTATGCACTTGCCTAAAGTAGCGTTCTTGAAAGCTTGGGGAGTGTCAGTTGGATACCATTCAGACCAACCTAGGTCATCATACTCGCCTTCTACCACAGAAACACCAGTAGTCGCATCTTCAAACTTCCCACCGTCTACTTCTTCCACAGTTGGGATAGATTCTTCTTCTACCACCTCACCTTTGTCGTCTTCTACTAAAGCAGGTTGGGTTTCTTCGCTGTATTCAATGCTAGCGTTGTATTTGTCTTGCTCAATGTTTATGTTAAGGGTTGCACCGGTTACACCAGCAATTATCGCTAAGATTACTATTGCTATGATGGCCAGTATTGTGCCTTTTTTCATAATTTCCTTTCGTTACTTTCTAGCTTTATAATACTTACTTTAAGCAATATTGTCAAACTCCAGTGATTATGAACTGACCTCCACTGAAAGTTCTTGGGGAAGTGCTTCTTATTTCCAAAGGAATATCGCCTGTTGGATCACTCAACACTACTTCACTCGTAGCAAGACCAGATGAGTTCGCAGAAACATGGTGGAAATTCCCTAAAAGAACCATCCTATTTTCATGGCGAGTGACTGTAAGGTCAAAAACAAGAACACCAGAAGAGTTACCTAGAGCCTCTGTGCTACCAAAAGAGAGAGCACGCCCATCAGTATTCTCAAACTGTTCCCCAACTACTGTAGTCCCACTGCCACTGGGTCTTTCTTCTATTCTTCGTACCCAGCTTGTGCCAGTGTAATTTGTCGTGTCCATGCGTATCGCAGAGGCCGCTGACGAAGTAGTATAGGAGATACCGCCCTGGATATGGTAAATAGTATACCCAGCTGGTAATGTGAAAGCACCATCCCCTGTATGTCTTAGGAGGTAATGTTCACTTTGATTCGCCGATGGCCCTCTAAATATGTTTGCAGATGTTAAGTCAGTAGTGCCAGAGGCGATTTTGACTGTTGCAAGCACTGCATAATAAGCAGTCACACCTGATGCACCGTCTGCTGTAATGGCAGCCCTTATTGTAGATTCGTTAGGCTCAACAGGTGATGCAGCTGCAGTTCCTTTCACTACGATCATCCCACAAGCTGCTGGGTTGTCAGCCACTGTGCTTACACCCTCAGCGGGATTGTCCACATAGGCTACAATTGCGTCAATACGCGAATTTCTGCTAGGCGCAGCGCTTATCGTCATTTCTATCGGCGAACCGCTGATGTTATTTATTGTTGTGCGGTTGCCTGCATTGTCTACAGCCACAGCCACATCTCTGGTTATGCCAGACCCCCCTAGTTGTACTTTTAGCCCAGTAGACGGCGAGCAAGCCCATCCACTAAGAACACCTCGGCCATACGCTGCTAAATCATCGTTAAAAGCGTTTACCGAAGTTCTACCGCTATAAGCAGCATTAGTCCCTACTGCATTATTCGGATTTGTCATTGTTTTTCTCCTTTCTTATTAAATCGTTATACTCGGCAAAAGTTGCCACTTTCATTCTTACTTTTACAGCGTTGCATTTAGGGCAGTTAATGACACAGTCAACGCTAGTATCTGTGTCCCCCAATATCCAGCCACATTTTGGGCATCTTATCTTAATCGCTCCCATTAGACTAGCTCCTCATCAAAGTAACATCTACAATTCACATGAGCGTCAGGTATTTTGCCATTGTCATTCCAGCTAGTGTGTTCCCAAGCCAGTATTTCCCCATCTGCAGTTTTTACTACATCAGAGAAAGCTTTGCCTAAGTCAACTGTTTGGCCATCCATCGCTGCACATATCGGGCATACCTTGCTATCATGGGAGGTTCGCCATACTAACTGAACTTGCAAGCCATACTTCTCGGCTAATTTCTCGTCTTGTTCTAAACGACCAGATTTTATAGCGTAAACTGTCTCATTTCTAGCAATTAACTCTGCTCTGCTCCTCGGCATTACATCACTAAGCCTACTAGCTATTTCACTGGCGCTCAAAGTCTCTTCACCGAGTAATACTTCATCAATTTTGCTCTGTACTACGTCTGCGTAGCCTTTTACTAAGCTATTCGCTCGTGTAGCTAACCTATCGCTTAACGCTTGGCTAATATACACTTCGCCATTGCTTATAGTCTTTAGTATTTCGCCTGCAATGTCCTTATCTGCGAGCATTTCTAGGGCTTTTGCACCTTCTATTGCGCCATTTTTCGCATCTTCTTCAAGAATTGCGGTCATTTCTGCAATAACTTTGTCAATATCTACACTTTTTTCACCTTGGTCCATCAAGGCTTCACCAAGCTCAATCAACAAGTTATACACAGCTTTTTCCTCAGCCGTCATCTCAGGAAGAGCATCTAGCGAGTGATGGCAGGAACAATTGTGGCCATGGATTATATCTATGGTCTCAAGATTCTCTAAAGGGTCTGTAGGCTCACTCTCGTCCTCCTTCCCATCATTAGTTGACTTGACCGGCTTCGGTGCGTCATAATCTATCGCCACCGGTGCTAGTAGTTGACCGGCCAAGCCCTTGTCATACACCCCCTGCGCTGCTGCTATCCAAGTATCGGGAAGATCCAGCGCCTGCACTGCGGCTTCGGCTGATGAACCTGCGCTTATCAAATTGACTAATGCCTCGCCTCTAATACGAGCTATCTCCGCTTTGGCTTTCTCTCTCTCGGTAAGCTCAGGTATTTCAATATCAAAGCTAATGCCATAGCCTACCCCGCCAGTCAAACGGTCTAATTCGTGTTGGAATTGATTCCAGAAACTCACCAATGCTGGATATACTCTACGCTTTGTGAACTGATGATCACTAAGCTCTGCGTTATCGTATTTAGCGCTGGAGTCATCACCTAAGATAAAGTTAGACACACCAACTGCTTTGTTAAGCCTATCATTGACAATATCTACAATCTCTTTAATAGCAAGAGTGGAGTTGTTACCCTGTATCGTCTTGACTTCTACCTGGTCAACACTTTGTCCAGTATCATTATCAAATTGCCTCCACGCATAGACGGTCTTGTTGCGGTTTCTTGCGCCTTTGAGTTTGCTCTCTAGCTCTTTCCTAGTAGCCAAGTATTTAGCTTCTGTGCTGGCCGTAATAAACGTGATTGTGGCTGGTATAGCACCATTCTCGAAGTATGCTCTCTGGTATTGAGCAATCAAATCATCTATCTGTGCCCATACTTTTACTGACGAAGCAGGTGATACCCCACGTTGTACATCTCGTGGGCTTCGTGAGAACCGTAGCCTCATCACTTGTTCTTCATCCAGGATCTCTACACCCTCGGTAGTCATTACTTGCCATTCCCAGCGACCATAGCCGAGATATATTCTACATTCAGGCGGTATGACAGTATAGCCGATCACATTGCCTCGTTTATCTTTCCATAGGTGGATATCTAGCTCATCCTCAGTAAGCCAAGTAGCAAACATCAAATCAGCGAATTCTGCCCAACCCATATCGTCATTAGGGTTTCTAAGCCAAGCTAACTCTGGTGTTCTAGCCTCAGGCAACCTAGCTCCATTCTTGCCAACACCATACGGCATAACACACTTCATCTCGTCAATTAGAGGTCGTACTTGCGCAAACAAGTTCTCATAATCAGAACACATAGGGCTAACAAAGAACTGGTTTGACAACTCCTGTGCAAAATTGCGTGATCTCCTGCGCCGAGTAGCGTCCTGCAACCTACTCAATAAACTCATTTTTTATCCCCTTTCTTTTTCTTTGGTTTTGCGACTAAATCTTCTATACTTGTGGAAAACTTTGTCCCATCTGTAAAAAACGGCATAGTTCCAATGCCTTGGTTAAACACCGCTTCATGGATAAGGTCTTTGCCTTCTTCTGAGGCAAAACTCACTTTCCGAACATTCAGTTTTTTATCTATTATTATCTTCTTCAGTTGTTTGCCTCTATCTCCACACATGGGGCAGTCCTGATAGACGCAAATAATTTCCTTAGCCATCTATATCTCCTAACGCACGCGTTATATATTGCTCTATCGCGCCATCGGTGGCTTTAGACAACCGGTTCAGACCAGTTTCACCATTAGTGAGATAAGTTCTGAGCACGATCTTATCGTCTACGCTCAGTTTCTCTCTGATGAAGGACTTGGCAAAATCCTCTTCAAAACAAGAAGCCAATACATCATCGGCTTCTCTCAGACTCTCTGCCGTATCAAATTTAATATTAGCTAGACGCAGTTTTTTCTCTGCATCTATTTTGGGTTCGCACAAATGTCCTCTGAAGTCCACAGGCTCTAACCCGTTGAAGTGCAACATAGCTCTTTGCTCCTGTTTAGTTAATTTTATAGTAGCATATTCTAAGCTATAGTGCAATTAATACATTATCCCCCTATCCCTCAGTTATGGGGAGTAAGAATGGTTAACGGTTCAACAGTCCTGTTCTAGTGTCCGGCTAGTCATGCCAAACTTTCTAGCGACATTGTTTCAAGTGTCCTGCTCTCCGCTTAACTAAGTCCTTGAGCTATAGGATTTTATCTGAGGGCTAGGTCGTGGGGTTTCACGTTGCCTAGGTTTTAATCACTTGCCGATTTTCTACGTTCGGTTCGGTAGCGTTTTTTTAACTATGTGTTATAATTTTAGTAGTGAAGGTTGTTAACTTGGATTCACTACAGGGAAGTCCGCTAAGGACTCCCTTTTTTTGGACTGTTAATATACTGAACCTATTCTACCACAATTATTTGCAAATATCATGAGAACCAGAAACAACCCAAGAACAATCATTGTTTTGGGCATATTCTGCACGACTTTGGTCTTTGTGATAATTGTATAGTAAAGCCAAAGCTACTGTTATAGTGATTATTAGAATTGTTTTTATTTTTGTTTTCATTTTATGTTTCCTTTCTTTTATGTTTGTTTTAGAAGTGCCAATAATGGTTTGGGCTGAATGTGTAGTATGGTACAGTAAATATTCCTATACCTACGCCCATTAGCAAGATGTGGAGGACTAGGCTATGTCCTTTTTGGTTGCGCACATACTTTGGTTTGTCCATTTTGTTCCTTTCGTTTGTTTATATTTACATTGTAGCACAAACGTATTGTAAAGTCAATATGTTTTATGCACTTTTTCAGCATTTTCTGGCAAACCTGCCAATCTGCGCCTACGAGCTTTCATTTTACAATTTTGGTTGCAAAATCTGGCTGTTTTTGCATATTGTGTAGTGTAATATTTTTTGCCACAATGCGCACATACTTTTTCAACAGGTTTTCTTTTCTTATAAGCCTCAATCCCGTGCTTTATATGCCATTTCTTACCATCTTCCGATTTATGCCATTCTTTTGCCTTTTCAGAAGCTTTAGCCATATTCTGTCTACGTTTCTCAATAGTTTCTTCTGAAACATTCTTATTATTCTCTGACTGATTTGCTAAACGCAAGTTCCAAATCTGGTTATTATTTTTATTCCTATCTTTATGGTCAATCAACAACCCTAATGGTATTTCACCATTATGGTATATCCACACTTGTCTATGTAACGAATGAGGTTTGACTTGTGCGTTTCTATAATAACCTGAGCTTTTATCTTTCCAATAATTTTTACCATTAAATTGTTGTTTTGTATCGCTTATTATTACTACTTCCATATATCTTATTGTATCACACCAAAGATATAATATCAAAACTCTATTCTATGCCTTGCCATATCTCTAATAGCATAAGACAATGCGTCTAAATCGTGGTCGTTGCCGTCCTCTGGCTCGTCTAAATATTCCCCAGTAGAACGCTTTTTCCTCCACGCATAAGATAAATATTCTTTAGATAAGTCTTTATCTGTTTTAAGATAATGGACTATTCGTCTTTGCACTAACTCGATGTTATACCGTTTACCATTCATTTTCTCACCAGCAGTTTTATCACAAGCAATAGCTCGTAATCCAGACCTTTTCATCTCAGCTATAATTTCTGGTCTAGCATTATCACATACGGCAAGCGTTTCGGGCAATCTTTTCATTTTCTCTATAAGCTCTGGTGTAAGCAAGCCTTTTTCATAAATCATAGTTTCTACGAATATCTCTTTATCCTCGTTTTCGTAGACATCTACGACAGCAGTAGGGTCATTAGAAAAACCAAAATCTACTCCTCTACGCTTCAAAATAAATCCATCTGGTTTGCTATCTTCTGCTATCCAATTTTGGTATATATTGCCTTCTAGCGAGCCTATTTGCCCTAGCCCATAGACAGTCCACCAGTTGCTTGGCTCTTCGCCAGGTTTCGGCTTGCGACTTTCAATATTTTCACGTTCCTGTTTGCTTAGAGCTTCATTGTCTAGATAAGTCAACGTTAAGAATGTTGTCTTGTCTTTCTGCTTGCCCTCGACTAATTCTTCATGCGCCCAGAATTTGGCGCTAGGGTTATAATCTAGTATCACAAAGTCCCTAGTACGGGTTGCTAACTGGTCGAAGGTTTCATAATTTATACCATTTGCCTCATTTACAAATAATACATCACGTCTAGGGCCACGAGATGTCATATTATCGGTAGACAAAAACTCTATCTGCGAGCCATTAGGGAAGTTATATATCTTACTAGACTTATTAAAATTAACATCTTCCCAGCGATTGGTTTCTTGCATGATCTTCTTAAAATCACGCATAGTGCCAGTTGCTAGATGGTTGTAAGTCATGCCAGCTACAGTTATTAGAGAATTAGGGTAGCTCTCTGCATACCCTATCAAAAGGATCATAATCGAAAAAGTTTTTGAAGCGCTCGCACCACCCTGTATAACTTTGTAAAAAGTAGGCTCTAAAATAGCTTGCTTTATCTTTTTAGTTCCTGTCGTTATCGCTATTGCCATCACCACTCCATCCGCTCGCCCTTATAGCACGTTCCTGCTCCTCAGCTTCTTGTTTAGTTTTATATATTTTACCTGTTGTGCCGAATTGCCACCCTATGATTTTCCCACCGGCACTTCTTACTGCGTGTACTGGCATAATATTCCTTTCACGCTTATTATAACATACGGATAAGATGCTTCTTATATAGCTCCTTAGCACGCTCTACGTCCACTTCCCAAGGTTTGTCCCAGTTAGAGACATTACGGCCTAGTTCCATGTCATAATACGCTCGTACTGGCTTTATAAGCACCTTCTCGTCTTTAAAGGTATATGTACTAGGCTTTTTAACTAACAACTTGCTCCAGCCGTCTTTAGGAGGCTTGTAGGAGAATTCTTGCTTAGGCTCAAATATCTTCTCAGCTATCTCATCTACATTTCCACAATCCCAGTCTAATACTAACTCTGCCTCTTTCGGTATCTTTAATTCTTTTGCCACACTTAGCGGTGTCCTTACTATCCTCGTTCCATAACCTAGGGCTTCGTTTATAGAATAGCAGTAGGTTTCCATATCATTGCTAATCTGCACTAGCCAATCACTATCTGCAATATAATGTCTGACATCTGTTCGTGGTCTCATTACTGCTACATTAGGCGAGGTAATTGTTTTAGACACCCCATTAGTAAAGAGCATCCACAAGTAATGACGCCCGGTTTTTTCACAATACTTATCTAATGCTTCTATTAGTTTTAGAGTCCTATTACCGCCTTTTACCTTATCGTCCAACCTGCACGCAGAAATAAGCCTGACAACCTTGTCGGGTTTCTCTAACGTAAGTGGGTTATAACACAATTCTACTGGTTTATCCACATTTTGTATCTCTTTTTGTTTCTCTATCTCCGCTTTAGCGTACTTGCTAACACCAATTATCCTACTAAGTTTTGGGTGGTCTATCGGCGGCCGATAGCCTAGCTCTTGATAAATAGCGTGGCACACGAATATATGCTCGTCTGCCTCTATTTGGTTTATAGCATCTATATTAAAGTTATAGAATGCTCGTTGTGCGTAGTAAACTTCCCCAGGCTTGCGCCTAACACACCTCACTAATTTTTTTAACCTCAAAAGTTGGTCTAAATCTCCCTCATCGTATAAGATAGTCAGATCATATTTATGGTATTTCTTGGCCATCTCATACAAGAATTGCTCTGTTCCCCCAATAGCGCAAATGCGCTTGAAATAATAAATGTTGGTATATCTCCTCATAGTTTGATTGTAACATAGAAAAAGGGAGTGCCAAAACGCACTCCCCATACCTAAATAACCACCTCTTTCGTAATGAATTTTTTTCTGAGGTTAGTTTCATTATAGCACAAAAAAACCGCCTCGCAGTGGGTGACGGTTCTTTTGATTATGCTATGTTTTAAGGTGCGTTCTTTAATTATAACACACTATTCTTCTACTATTAAAACTTTGTCAGCACCTTTTATAGCTTCTATTTTAATTGTTAATCCTACTACATCTTGTCTAATGCCATTTTTGATATCACCTTTCAGAAACTCTGGGCTAACGCAACCAATCGCTTCGGTAGGTATTACAACATATTTATAATGGTCTAATCTTCCAGATACCCTTTCTACTGGCCCTATTGGTCGCTCTGGCATTTTAATTGTCCCCATTTTTCTTCCTTTCTGTTAAATCTACAAGTGGCTTCGGTGCTGTAATAACAGATTCAATCTTTTGCCTAGGCTGTCCGTAAATCTGAGTAGCCAATTTGTCCAATACTGCTATTTTCTCAGTGGATTTCATCTCATTGTCTAGTAATACCTCGGCTGTCATCTTTTCCACTCTGCCACACTTAGGGTCTTTCAACACTTCAGCTAGTTCGTTGTTGTCCATCTCTAGGATGCGTTCCCATTTATAGCGTAACGTGTCTTCCTTCTTCCAAGCACCGTTATGCCTTGGATTCCCGTTAGGCTGCCCAAATTGAGTAGCTTTGTTTATTGGAACTCCACCACGCAATGTTTTCTCTTTCTTGACTAGCTCCTGCTTTGTGGTGTTATTATTATTCATTTTGTATCTCCTACTAAGTTTTTTAAAGCAACAAATCTCATCATTTCTTAGTAGTCCCTTTCTTTTTCTTAGGCTTTTCCAATTTTTCTATACGTTCTTCTAGGCTTGCTAATTGTTCCTCTACTGCACTAATCCTAAGTAATAGTTCTTGTTTAATTCTCATTTTTATCCTTTCCGAGTATCCTCTCAGCATTTAATATATCAGCTACTTCTTTTTCGTCAGCCGTTTTCACGTTACGGACTTTTTGGTAGGCGCTGTAACCCAAGTCCATTGCATCTTTTAGCCTATTATAATCCGTCTTGGGCAAATCTTTGATTAGTTCCATCATAGCATCAAAGCGCTGCTCTACTGGATCTTCTACCTTGTGTTTCTTTTTAAACATTCTTTAACCCTCCGAAGCGTGATTGTATATACCAACGTACAGATCTATGCGGTATGCCTAGCTCGTCAGCAATACTTTGGATAGTTGCTTTCTTTTTGACTGATTCTCTGATGAATTCCTTGTTTTCGTCTAATATTGCAGTATATTTGCCTCCTCTGCGAGAAATTCGGCCACCTTTTTGTCCTGCTCGCTTTGCAAGCTCTCTATCACCACCAAAACCACCTTTATAATCAGGGCCTTTGCCATTTTTACCGCCTTTTCTGCCCATTTCCTGCATTTTTGCGGTGATATCGCCGTATCTTTCTTGCATTGTCTTGCGCCAACGCTCTGTTGCTAATTTACCTCCTGGTGTGTTTTTCTTTGGTCTTCCCATTTTATAGTTTTCCTTTCATTTCGTCTTTAAATTTAATAATTTCTGGGTCTTTAGCTACTTCACCTAGACTAGTGTATACACTCTTTAGTTCAGCTATATCGGCTGCCATTCCTAGTCTCAGTTTGGCTTCGGCTAGAGTTTGACGGCTAAATTTAGAAGCTGGACGCGTTTCTTTCATTTCTGCTGGTGTCTGTGCGTCTGCGTCTTCGTCACCCTTCTCGGATATATTGAATAAACGCATTAGGAAATACTTTGTGCCAGCAGTTTCTGCTTTGTTAATACCTTTATCGCCATAGTCGCTGGCTTCACCTGCCCAAGTAGCTACTTCTTGGTCTTCTGGGCAATCACCATTTATCAAAGTGAAGCTCATTTGCAATATATAGTGGTATCCTTTGCCACCGTACTTGTTTGTGATCTCGTCTTGTTGGATATTATCCACGTTGGGGATAATAATCACCTTGTATTTATCGAACAGCTCTCGTATACGTCCTGCGACAACACCATACTCAATGTAAGCATAGTTTTGTTGTTGGTTGCGGCCAGTCTTGTCTATCTTGCCTATCTCGTTGCCTATTGCGGCTAATTTGCTCGCTAGTGATTGTATTTTAGCTTCTGCCATGTTATATCTCCTCTCTCATATCTTCTATTATCATATCTTCTATTATTTTTTGTTTCATATACTCTGGTGTGTCCTCGTAATCGTAGTCATACACTTCACCCCATCCCCAACTCATAATTCATCTCCTCTTGTTAAATCTACGTCTTCTTCGCCATAGTATTCTTCAGCGTATCTTTTGGTTCTACTCATACAGTGCCTCCAAGGATCTTTTTGTTTCTTCTATTTGTTTGGCTGCTTCTTTGAGCAGGTAGCTAATGGTGTTTGGCCCGTACACTCCGCGGACGAAAACCGCACCATTGTCGGTAGTAGTGTCTTTTACCACTATCTTCATGTGTCTCCTTTCGCTTTCGTTTAACATACCTCTATTATAACATAACTTTTTTAAAAACAAGTCCTTTTTTTATAAAAATACAAAAAAACTTGTGGAGTTTTCCACATGTTTTTATAGCCTCTCTTTCCTCTATTCATCTACCCAAATTAACGAGCCATTTATGTTTTTCAATATTTGAGTTTTTGTACTATCAAATGTTGATAATTGTTTTAAACATCTAATTCCTATATCTTTCCAATTAATTTTCTTCATCAAACACCTCTTCATTTTCTTCTTCAATAGGCATATCAGTTTCAATATATTCTCGTTCATATTCAATAGGGTCTATTGCTTCCGAATATATTTCTTCTGTTCCTATTTTCTGTATCATCAAACTTAAATCAGAATAATGTCTTATAAATTCTTTATTATTTATTTCTATTTTTTCTTTTATTATCATGTTATTCCCCCTTTACTCGAAAATAATTGGCATATGTACTCCAGTTTGTCGCCGTTGTAAAAGCATCATACATTTCTTGATTTGCAACTAATATTTTACAATTTGATGCAAAACTCCATGCTGCACCAGATAATGTTGGTAAACTTGACGGATTATCATATTCTGTCAAATCAATTTCACTTAAACTATAACAATTTAAAATCAGTTGATTGTGAAATGTCCTTACAGTTTTTGGAAATATAGCTTTCGTCAAATAATTTGTATTATAAAATAATCTAGGTGTGCTTGTCGCCCTTAATGGTGGTGTTACATATAATAAATTTCTAGCATTTGCAAGAACATCTTGTGTTCCAAAACTTGTGCTATTTCCAGAATATATAACCATCCTAATGCCACTTTCAGTTGAAGCATATCCACTATTTAATGTTAAATTTCTTGTAAAAATTAATGCGTTTAATTGCTTGCTATAAACAAATATAAATCCACCTGATGATATGGAAAACGTTGATGGAAAAACAATACCTTTAAGCCATATACAATATGCAAAGGAAGCACCACTTGTTCCAGTGCAATTTGAACCTAAATATATTTTTTTTAACATATGATTAGAGTTATAAGAATCTCTAGCTCCACCGAACAAATTATAATTTCCAGTCTTTCCTATTTTAAATGAACCTCCAATTATTTTTACAATAATTTCTACATCTTGAGTAGGTATTGCATAATCGTTTTTTGTTACTGATATATCTGTTGCTGATGAGCCTGTATTTTCTAAAACACTCGTTGTTCCATCTCCCCAATCAACTGTTGCAGAAGAATTTGCTTTCATATTTACCCATATTGTCAATTCTTTTGATACACCTTTAGGAAAATAAAAGAACAGATAAGTTGCACCATCAGTAGTATTATATGTTGCTCCAACATCAATACCATCATGTTTATTTACAAAATCAATCATTTCTTGTTGCGTCCAGTTCCAACCGTTGGAAGTTAAATAATCATGCTGTGGTAATGACGGTAGATTTTCTAAAGCTAAAAATTCACTTTTTGTATATGAATAAACTAACGAACCATCATAATCATAAAAATTAACATTTTTTCGTAATACTTCTACAGTTCCACTTGGTATACTTGCGATAGTATTTGCTAAATTTGTTGAATTCTGTATTTGTGGTAATGTTCCTCCTTTATTATCACATTGTGTATACGCATTGGCTATATTTGTATTAATTCGTGTTATTTCACTTGCTATACTCATATCTTACACCTCTGATAATAAACTTTCTATATCCCCAATAGTTGAGTTTATATATATTACATCATATACATCCCCATTAGTTGTAGAATATACATTTTTTACTTTACTTGTGTCTAATTTACCACTTATATCTTGATGCGATGTAATTACTGTTCCTAAATCAACAACACCACTTGTACCTTTTGAAACACCATTCATTGTTATACCTGTTATTGTACCTACATTTGAAGTATAACCATTTGGATTTGTTGAATTATATGGTGTATATCCTAATGCCGATGTAACATCACTTGAACTTATTGATTGTAATGCTGTATCTGCTTTACCTAAACTTGTTTGTACTGCACTTGCTAAATCTGTTTTTGGTATTCCACTGTTTGGTTTATCATATTTATTATTCCAAGTTTGTTTTTCACTTGTTGTTACGAATTTATTTGTCTGATTTGTGTCATCTACTAAACCACTTAATAATTTGTTTGATGATGTAATTTCATCTTGTTTTCCTGCTATTGCGTTTTGTACTTGCGCTCCGGTCTGGTAGTCTGAAGTATTTTCTAAGTCAGATGTGGTCAATGTCACATCGCCAGTCTGACCATTTACTGAACTCACGCCACTTCCACCATAAATTACCGCTGCTTCAGGTTGCACGAAGATCTCGCGCTCATAATCTTCTAATTCTATATTAGTTTGTGAGTCATATTGACCAGTATTCGCCATGTTTACTCCGTTTCGTTTATTATCCAACCAGCCGAATTCCCAATAGTCATATATCCATGAGCAGGCTTTGCTCGGTATTGATTATTCGCATCAAGCGCTGTTAAATCCCATACATATTGACCATACGGTAAGTTCTCTGTCTCGTTGGGGAATATAGTGAAATGGTAATAGCCTTGCTCATCAAACACCATGTCTGAAGCGTCTTTTGTGATCAAAGCTGTTTTATCTGTCCACCGTTTTTTGACTATAAAATAGATTTCCTCAGCTTGCACAAGTATAGGCTGGTTGTTTATATCTAATCTTTGTACTTTTAAACTGATAGAAGTCCCCCGGTTTATCCCAATAGTCTGGAGATTGCCAACAATCGGTGTGTTATTAGGACAATTCATATTTTTAATATAGCATAATAAATACAAAAAGAAAAGCCCCTATGTAGTGTGCCCAGGGCTTTTCCGAAGACTATGTCCGGCTATTTAAAGCCAATTTCATTATACACCAAAATCTTCTGGTTTCAAATATTCATTCACAAAAGCGATTGCTTCTTCTGCGCCTTTGCATACCCTACAAGGTATGCCAGCCATTTCGTATAGTTTCTTCCATTGCTTTTGTTCTGGTGAGACTGTCCCACCTTTTCTGCGTTTCATCTCTATCTTTAGTTGCTGGTAACAGTCTACTGCGCCAGTAACCCCTTTAATGGGCACAAATACCTCATAATCCCAGACTCCTTTTGCCTGTCCCATTCGCTTTAGTTTCGCACCCCGTATCATAGCGTTCTTGCTACTGGATTTAGACTCATTCGCAATATGCGCTACTGGAATTTTATTTGCTTTTAGCCAATCTACAAAGACAATACACTCATCGTCTTCTAGTGGCACAACATCACTTGCTTTCATACTAAACAAAATAGCCAATTACTTGGCTTTTGTCAAACTCTCTGTGACTTCCTTGTACCAAACTTTGTATTCTGCTATTTTCTCGTCTATGTAATGATTCCCATAACAAGTATGGTACTCATCATACTCGTCCATTATTGCTTGATAGTTCTCAGGCAACTTATGTTCCACCATAACAGCCAGCTTGTCTTCCATGATAAGTTGCAGAATGCTTTGTCTAGTCGAGTGTTTATTGGCCTGTCTTTTGACAGATTTGGTGGTGAAAATGGTTACTAATGCCGGGACACATACGGTTATTGTTGCGACTATGATCTGAACCAATCCACCGTCCATTCTTATATTATAACATATTCCTCGTGAAAATCGTTAGGAGCGTTTCTAAGCCATTTTAATTTGCGGAACGATAATTCACCAATCTTTTACCGCAGAACGCTTCCAAAGTGCTTTAAAATGCGAAATAACGTATATTATCTACGTTTCTTGTTCTTTTCTTCTTGCTCTTTTTGGATTTCTCTCACGTCTCGCCCATAACGTGTAGCTTTTTTTACATAATGCGGATAATCCGGGTCATCATCACGAACCATAATCA
>Ga0326514_10000465_pt1 | contig 27496 bp, 45 predicted proteins | sample 3_2548_0518_D_FD_203653 | JGI IMG/M metagenome (GOLD analysis project Ga0326514, IMG submission 203653) | Bovine rumen microbial communities from UC Davis, California, United States - 3_2548_0518 | ecosystem: Host-associated > Mammals > Digestive system > Stomach > Rumen | place: USA... | reverse complement strand
GTCTTCTCTGAGATAAGGCGACCTTCTGGGAGCAAGAGAGAGATGGCAAGAGTTAAGCGGAAGACCATGGACAACTTCATACTTGCGTATTATCAGCGCATCAAAGACGGCACTGAACCCGTCGGCAAGTGGATCGAGTTGGTTTATGAGAAGATCGTGGACGGTCTGAACGAAAAGGCGTTTTACTTCGACGCCAAGAAGGCCGACAACGCCATCAATTGGATCGAAACCCACTGCTTTCACACCGAGGGAAGGCTCGCCACTGAGCCGCTCAAGTTGGAACTGTGGCAGAAGGCGCTGGTCTCTGCCATGTTCGGGCTTGTTGACGAGAACGGCCTGAGACAGTTCCGGGAGATCGTGCTGATCATCGGGCGCAAGAACGGCAAGAGCCTGCTGGCGGCGGCAATCGCCAGGTACATTTGGATCACGGGCGGCTTCGGGACTCGCGTCTATGCTGTCGCTCCGAAACTCGACCAGACGAGCATCGTCTACGATGGGATCTGGACGATGACCCAACTCGACCCGGAATGGCAGGAGAAGGAACGCAGGCGGAAAGAGAGGGACGCCCACAAGCGCAAGATCAACGGCGACGATCCGACACAGGAACGCCACCGCATGACTGACCTCTTTCTTCCGTGCACTACTTCCACGGTGAAAAAGATCGCCTTCAATGCCAAGAAGTCCGACGGCTTCAATCCATCGCTCACGATCTGCGATGAGGTGGCTGCATGGGAACCAGAGAAAGGGCTGAAGCAGTACGAGGTGATGACATCTGCGACCGGAGCCAGAGAGGAGCCGATCACACTGTCAGCATCAACTGCGGGCTACATCGACGGCGGCATCTACGACGAACTGATGAAGCGGTCGACCCGGTGGCTCATGGGTGATTCGAAGGAGAAGCGGCTTCTGCCGTTCCTCTACATCATCGATGACCCGGAGAAGTGGAACGACATCAACGAGCTGCGCAAGAGCAACCCGAACCTCGGCGTCAGTCTCACGGTTGACTATCTGATCGAACAGATCGCCATCGCTGAGGGCAGTCTCAGCAAGGCAGCAGAGTTCAAGGCGAAACACTGCAACATCAAGCAGAACTCAAGCATGGCGTGGCTGGAAGGCCAGACGATCGAACGGGCCTATGGCGAGCCTTTGCATCTGGAGGACTTCAGAAACTCCTACTGTGTGGCCGGGATCGACCTGTCCCAGACGATCGACCTGACAGCGGTGACTGTGGTCATCGAGAAGAACGGAGTGCTGAATGTGTTCGCCAAGTTCTTCCTGCCGTCCGAGAAGATCCAGGAGGCGAGCGCCAGAGATGCGCTGCCGTATGACATCTACATCAAGCGCGGCCTGTTGGTTCCGTCCGGGGAGAATTTCATAGACTATAAGGACGTCTATCAGTTCATGACCGACCTCGTCGAGAAGTATCAGATCTATCCGCTCAAGGTCGGCTATGACCGATACAGTGCGACGTACCTGGTGAACGATCTGAAGGCCTACGGGTTCCACATGGACGACGTTTATCAGGGCGAGAACCTCAGCCCGATTATCAACACGGTCGAGGGCATGCTGAAGGATGGGAAGATCAGAATCGGAGACAACGACCTTCTGAAAATCCACATGCTCAACTCGGCAACAAAACGCAACAACGAGACGAATCGGCGGCGGCTGATCAAACTGTCACCGATGGCACATATCGACGGAATGGCGGCATTTCTAGACGCCATGACGGTAAGAGACAAATACCTCGCCGAGATCGGCGAACAGTTAAAGAACTAGGAGGGAAAGATGGGGCTCTTCGATTGGTTATTCAAAGATGAGCAGGTCGAGGCCGCTCATGAGGCAAAGGGTTACTTCACGACCCTCACAGCATACCGCCCGCATTTCACTACATGGCGCGGAGAGATCTACGAGAGCGAACTCGTCCGGGCGGCAATCGATGCCAGGGCGAGGAACATCAGCAAGTTAAAGGTCGAGATCCTCGGATCAGCAAAGCCGACGCTTCAGACTCAGCTCAGACTGAGGCCGAACACCTGGCAGACCTGGTCACAGTTCCTTTATCGGTGCTCGACGATCCTGGACATGCAGAACACGCTGGTCATCGTCCCGGTCTATGATCGGTACATGACTGTTGTCGGTTATTACCCGGTACTGCCGAAGCGGTGCGAGGTGATCGACGTCAATGGTGAGCCGTGGCTTCGCTATGAGTTCCACGATGGCAAACGTGCCGCCGATCGGTGGGGCAACGTGGCCGTTTTGACAAGGTTCCAGTATAAGAGCGATTTCTTCGGCGAATCGAACCACGCACTCGATCCGACTATGAAACTCGTCCACATCGAGAACGAGGGCATCGAGGAGGCCGTCAAGAACGGGGCGACGTTCCGCTTCATGGCAAGGGTGAACAACTTCAGCAAAGCCGAAGACCTCGCCAACGAGCGGAAACGCTTCAACGAGACGAATCTGAGAGCCGACGAAGAGGGTGGCCTGCTGTTGTTCCCGAATACGTACACGGACATCCGTCAGATTGACAGCAAGCCCTACACACCGGACGAGAATGAACGGAACTACATCAAGACCAACGTCTACAACTACTTCGGCGTGAACGAGGACGTTATGCAGTCCAAAGCCTACGGCGACGCATGGGCGGCTTTCTATGAGTCAGTGATCGAGCCGTTCGCCATCCAGTTCTCGGAGTGCATGACGGCGGCCGCATTCACTGACAGGGAAAGAAGCCAGGGGAGCATGATCATGCTGACCAGCAACAGGCTCCAGTACCTCACCACGGCGGAGAAGCTGAACGTGTCGGCCCAGCTCGCAGACCGCGGCATCCTCAACCGGGACGAGGTCAGAGAGATTTGGAACCTGCCGCCGCTGCCGAACGGTGAAGGGCAGGCCTACATCATCCGGGGCGAATATTACAACGCGGACGGAAAGATAAACGAGGAGGATGAAGCAAGTGATCAGGAATGAACGAGAGTACAGAAACCTCGGCAGGTTCGAGGCTGAAGACCAGACGGTCACAGGCTACGCCACGACCTTCGACACCTACGAACTGCTGAAGGATAACGAGGTCACACTGTACGAACGAATCGAAAGAGACGCATTCAATGACGCGGACATGACCGACGTCATTTTTTTACGAGACCATGAGGGGCGCGTTTTAGCGCGCACACGCAACGATAGCCTCGCGCTTGAGGTTGACGATCATGGTCTGAAAGTCCGGGCAAATCTGGGGCTTACGGGAGCCTCTCGGGAGATGCTCGAAGACATCCGGGCGGGGCTTTACTCGCAGATGAGTTTTGCCTTCACGGTGGCGGAGGATCGGCTCGACTGGCTCGATGACCACAACGCCGTCAGAATCGTGACCCGGTTCAAAAAGTTGTTTGACGTGTCAGCGGTGGCATTTCCAGCCAACCCTTATACAGACATCGGACTCGATGCCCGCGCCATGCTTCACGGAGCGATGGAGCAGAGGACAGCGGAGCGACTGGAAGCGGAGCGTCGTGAACGTGAAAGAAAGGTTTTGCTGACACGGATCAAACTCATGCGAAAGGAGTAAAAAGCATGGAGATCAAAGAGATGCAGATCGCCGACGTTGAGGAACGGCTCGCTCAGATCGAAGTCGAACTTTCTGACGAGACCGCAGACGTCGAAGCCCTGAGCCATGAAGTTGATGACCTTCAGGCCCGCCGGGATGCGATCAAACAGGAGGCCGCTGAAAAGCGCGAACTCATGGAAAAGGTGGCCACCATGGCCGCCCCGGTCATCGAAGAAAGAAAGGAAGAAAAAGTCATGGAAAACATGGAAATCAGAAACACTCCGCAGTATATCGAAGCATATGCTCGTTACCTGCGGACAGGCAAGGACGAAGAAGTCCGCGCTCTGCTGACAGACAACACAGCAAACGGAACTATCCCGGTTCCGACGTTCGTCTATGGCATCGTCGCCAAGAGACTCGAAGAATCCCAGATCCTGCGCAGAGTCCGCAGAATGGAAGCAGCTGGCAACGTCAAGGTCGGCTTTGAAATCTCGGCCCCGGCTGCTGCTGCCCACACAGAAGGCGGCGATCCGGTCGCTGAGGAAGCCCTGACTCTGGGCATTGTCAACCTGATCCCGAAGACATACAAGAAGTGGGTTCAGGTCTCCGACGAAGCGCTGGACAGCATGAGCGGCGAGGCTTATCTGACATACATCTACGAGGAAGTCACTCGTGGCATCATCAAGGCTGAGGAGAACGCTGTTGTTGCCGCCATTCTGGCCGCACCGCAGACAGCCACAAGAACCGCTCCGGCTGTTGCCAAGACAGGCTCCGCGGCTGGCGCCATCACCGACTTCGTCGATGCTCGTGCCCTGCTGTCCTCTGCGGCTGAGGATCTGGTTCTGATCATGACCCCGGCGCAGTATGCCACATACAGAGGCCTTCAGATGTCCGCATCCTATGCGGTCGATCCGTTCGATGGCCTGACAGTCCTGTTCTCTGATGCCGCCACAGCCCCGATCATCGGCGACCTGAGCGGTGTCATGATGAACCTGCCGAAGGGTTCTGAAATCGAGTTCAAGTACGATGATAAGAGCCTCATGACCTCCGACATGGTCAAGATCCTGGGCCGCCAGCCTGCGGCGATCGAAGTGGTCGGCAACCTGTTCTTCGCCAAGGTAGCCGCCTAATGAAGGTGGTACTGAAGCGCGACACTGCTGTCCGCTTCAAGGCGGGCACAGTGCTCGAGGTGGAGGATCAGGAAGGCCTGCGGCTGATCGCGTTCAAGATCGCCGAGAAGGTCGAAGAACCGAAACCGAAAAAGACAACGAAGAGGGCGGCGAAATAACCGCCCTTTTTCGCAAAGGAGGAAAGCAATGAACGAGATTCTGAACAAGGTCAGAATGGCGCTGAGAATTACCACTCAGGCCTTCGATGATGAACTGACCGACCTGATCAATGCGGGGCTGTCAGACCTCGGCATTGCAGGAGCAAACGGCGAGAATGTGGTGCTGACTGATCCGCTCACTATTCGGGCGATCATCACCTACTGCAAGATGAACTTCGGCGAGCCTGACGAGTACGACAGACTGAAACGGTCGTATGACGAGCAGAAGGCGCAGATGAGCATGGCGACAGGTTGGACAACATGGACAGATCAAACGTGCTAACCCTCATTAGCGAGACGTACATGCCCGACAGCATGGGCGTACAGAGGCCCACAGAGACCTCTAGAAACGTCTTTTGTGATGTTCAAAGTGTCAGCCTGACGGAGTGGTCAGAAGGCGGCAGGGCCGGGCTTAACCCCGAGTATCGGTTTACTATGTTCGTCTTTGACTACAACGACGAGAAGATCTGCGAGTTCAACGGTCAGAGGTATTCGATTTATCGGACATATCTGACCCGCAACGACTCCATCGAACTCTACGCCGAGAGACGTGAGGGCGACGCATGAAGGCGCACGTCACCACAGACGCGAGCAAGTTCCGCATAACCGTCAACCACATGCTCAAAGAGTTCGGCCAGGATTGTTATGTTGCGACACGTGTGGCAGTCCAGGAGACCGCTGACGTGGCGACGAACAAGCTGAGACATGCAGTATCTAAGCCGAAAAACTTCGAAGGCACGAAGTATAGAGCCTCATGGACGAATCAGGTCAGGCAGACGTCAATGTCGACCGAGGCCATCATCTACAACAAAAAGCACTATCGCCTGACGCATCTGCTCGAATTTGGCCATGCGATCCGAGTGGGCGGCAGGAAGATCGGCGACGTCGAGGCATACCAACACATCGAGCCGATCAACAAAGAGGTTGACGCCATCTTTCAGCAAAAGATGGAGGACATCCTCGGGAGGAAATTATGACGTACGACGAAATCAAAACCGCCCTGGATGCGGCAAGGTTCCCGGTAACTTATTACCAGTGGGAAATCGGCCATGTTCCTCCTCTCCCTTATGTTTGCTACTTTTTCCCACGAAGCAATGACGATCCCGCTGACAATTCCAACTATGGAAGGATCACGGCCATCGCCGTTGAACTGTACACCGACAACAAAGACGTCGCGGCTGAGGCACAGATGGAGGCGGCACTCGGTGCCATGGGCCTCGTCTGGGAGAAGTCCGAGACGTATATCGACAGCGAACGGATGTACGAAGTTTTATACGAAAGTGAGGTATGCCTAAATGGCTAGAATTAAATACGGCTTATCAAATGTGTACTACGCTGTGGCAACGGCAGGCACAGGCGGCGCTATCACCTACGGCACACCGAAGGCGCTGCCCGGTGCTGTGGCTATGACCTTAGGCCAGCAGGGCGAGGCTGTTGACGAATATGCCGATAATATCCTGTGGTTCCACATGGACACAAACAACGGTTATTCCGGTAGCCTTGAACTCGAAGAACTCCCTGATGACTTCCGGAAGGATGTCCTCGGTGAAGAAGAAGACCAGGCTGACGTCCTCTGGGAGAACGCTGACAGCCCGGTCGTCGAGTTTGCTCTGATGTTCCAGTTCGAAGTGAACGGTGACCCGACAGTCACAGGAAAACGCGGCTGTCTGCTGAGATGCACAGCGTCCCGGCCTTCCATTGCTGGAAGTACCAGAGAGGCAACTGTCACACCGCAGCATGACACGCTGAACCTGACAGCCATGCCGAGAGTCAGCGACCATCTTGTAAAGGCCTCCTGCGAATCCACCAGCGCCGCTTATGCGAACTGGTTCCAGGCAGTGCCGACAAAGCAGTAAGGAGAGAGAAATATGGAGAAGACCTTAAACATCAGCGGGAAACCCGTTAAATTTGCGAGCACTGCCGGGACACTGAGACGCTATCGCCACAAGTTCCACCGGGATCTGATGGTGGACGCTCAGAAGTTGGTCAAGGCGGCGCAGATCGGCGAGATGGATGTGGACACGCTCGAGATCTTCGAAAGCCTGGCCTACACCATGGCCAAGCAGGCAGACCCATCAATTCCAGACGATCCGGACGAATGGCTTGACGGCTTTGACACGTTCAGCGTGTACGAAGTCATGCCCGAACTCATCGCGCTCTGGGTCGGCTCAGTGGCTCCGATGGAGGAGTCAAAAAAAAACAACGACTAACTGAGAGAGGACTGACAACAGCCCTCTTTCTTTTGCGTTGTGTGAAGTTGGGGCTGTCCATGTCTGACCTTGATCAGTTGGACGTGGGCATGATCCTCGACATGTTCGTCGAGCAGGCGAACGATTCGGTTGAATATCCCGAACTGGCCACCGCTGAAGATGTGGCCAAGTGGTAGGAGGTGCGCATGGCAGGAAACAGGATTAGGGGCATCACCATCGATATTGATGGCAACACGACGAAACTGTCGAAAGCCCTCGAAGACGTCGACGACAGGCTAAAAGACACACAGGCCAATCTCAAAGACGTCAACAAACTACTTAAATTTGACCCCAAGAACACGGAACTCCTGGCACAGAAACAGAAACTTCTCCAGAGTGCCGTGGATGATACAAAACTTAAACTCGAGCAGGAGAAAGAAGCGCTCAAGCAGCTCGCGGCCAATGATGACGGCAGTGAAGCGGTGAAGAAACGCCAGGAACTGCTCAAGCGAGAGATCGAAGACACCACAATCAGCCTCAAAAACTACGAGAAGCAACTGAAGCAGATGCCGACAGCGTTGTCGGATCTTGCGGACAAGACTGGGAAACTCGCGGAGAAGACTCGCGGGCTGAGTGCGGCGGCGGCGGCAGGCCTGACCGGGTTGGTGGGCATGGCGGTCAAGGCAGGACAGACTGCGGACGATCTGAACACCCTGGCGAAGCAGACAGGTTTTACCACGGCAGAACTCCAGAAAATGCAGTATGCATCCGACCGTATCGATGTCTCTATGGAGACCATCACCGGAGCGGCGGCCAAGATGACCAAACAGATCGCTTCAGGGAACTCTGCTTTTGCTGAGCTTGGCATTTCCCTCACTGATGCGAGCGGCAATACCAGGAATGTCACGGACATCTTTTATGAGACCATAGACGCCCTGTCAAAGGTCGAGAACGAGACAGACCGCGACACTCTGGCGATGTCTCTGTTCGGCAAGTCTGCGAACGAACTGGCGGGCATTATTGACGACGGCGGCGAAGCACTCCGCACCCTCGGCATGGAGGCGGAGAACACTGGGCTGATCCTCTCACAGGATGCCCTGGACTCCGCCAACCAATTCAACGATGCGATCGATCAGTTGAAGGCCAAAGCACAGGCGGCTTTCTTGGAATCGGGGGCAACTCTGGCCGAGAACTTCCTGCCAGCCATGGAGAAACTTGTGGAGATCGGCGGCAAAGTGCTCGAGTTCATCGCAAACATGGACAGCGACACACTGACGCTGATCACTTCGGTCATGGCATTCGGTGCTGTGCTGAGTCCTGTGCTGAGCGCGGTGAGCGGCGGGCTGAAGTTGTTCAACGAAGTCAACGCAGCCATGAAGGTGGCCCACGCGGTGGAACTGCCCAGCCTGATCTCTGGGGTCACAACCGGAGCGGCCACAGCAGTCGCTTCACTGTCGACCATCCTGCCAGTGCTTGCGGCCATCGCGGCGGCGGCTGTCGGGGTGATCGCTCTGATCAAGACGATCAAACAGAACAAACTCAATAAAGAGTATGATAACTACTTCAGCAGTACCACAGGGGCAGGGATGCGCTCCATCTCCGCCACACAGGCGGCGAACTGGATGAACTCGGGAGAGGTGCAGACGATCAAAGACCCGAGCGGTGCGTCGACCTACTGGGTAAAGGATTCTGATTATTCTTGGGGCAAGGCCAACGCGGCGGCGAACGGATGGACAGACGCGGCTGAGTGGGACACTCCGAACATCACGGTCAACGTCGATCACATCAATGATCTCGACGATCTCCTCGAGATTCAGAGACAGGCACAACTCACGACTAGAATGGGGGGCTATTAATGGCGACTGTTACGCTTACACCTTCCAAGGTGTACCAAGTCAGCGAGTACAAGGTCACGGCGGTCAACCCGTCAAAGAAGCAAATCCGATCAGTATCTTCGGGCGGATCATACTCTCCGAAGTTGTGGGTCATCGCGGACTTTAACATCTCCGCATCGTTGGCGAGATATATCAGCACAAGCGCCACGGGAACCCTGACAAACACGGTATGGACAGGTTCAGGAGGCGGCCAGCGTGAGGCCTATGCGGTGGCGCTGTCGTACTCCGGGGACTATGCGGTCGGCGACTCTGTCGCGTCTAAATGGTCTAACGCGAATATGAACGGGAGCACCGCATACGATGCACCAACCAACATCACGCTGAACTATAACAACAACCGCATCCAGAACATAAACCAGAAACTTCGGTTACAGTTCTATTCAGTCAAAAACGACAGCAACTATTGGCAGTTTGACGATGTGAGCATCGTGATCACATACGACACGAACAACGTGATCAACTTCAGCGGGTCGATGAGCCCGCGGAGCGGCTTCCTCAACCCAGCAGAGGCCCACACGTTCACAGTCTCAACCCCGACCAATCAGGGCAACCTGATCAAATACCAGATCACCGGGGGGACTTTCTACTACAGACAGGGAACAAGCGGGTCATACACTTCCAAGACATTCACAGGGACAACGGTCAGCCTCCCAGCTGGCGCACTGACAGGGAACACTTCCTATCAGGTCTATATGAACCTGACCGCGCAGGATGGGCAGACTGCGACCACTGAGACGGGGACGATCTCCACGGTGGACGCGATCCCGAGCGTGACACTGATCAGCCCGATCAACGAAGTCACCTACGGGTCGGCCGCCTTCAGATGGAACTACTCCGTCAGCACGGGCACACCACAGAAGGCCTTTGATCTTCAGACCTCAACAGACGGGTCAACGTGGTCAATGCTTGCGAACCATGTCGAGCAGGCAGAAACAACCTACACGGCAGACCTCTCGACCAGCGGGACGGTTTACTGGCAGGTCAGGGGATACAATCAGGACAACGTGGCGGGGTCTTGGAGTTCTTCCGGGTCGTTCATCAACAACGTACCGCCAGAGGCCCCGACCATCACCTCGATCAGTGCAACGGGCCGCCCTGTGATCACATGGGCCGCGGACGATCAAATCGCCTATCAGGTTCAGGTCCTCCTCAACGGGGAGATCATCGAGGACTCCGGGCCAGTTTACTCAAGCGCGGCGACCTATCGCGCCCTCGAGTATCTGCCTGACAACACCTACAAGATCCGGGTCAGGATTTTTAACACCTACGGCACCGCCTCAGACTGGGCCGAAACGGACTACACCGAAGCGGCAGGACTAACAGCGCCGATCTTCACGGCAACGAGCACGGACGGGGGTCTCCTGATCGAGATCGAACCATCGGCGGACTTTGCGACCTACTACATCAAACGGAACGGGGTGACGATCGCCTCGACCTCCGGGACTTTCCTCGACAGGTTCGCATCAGGCCCGACCACCTACACGGTCATCGGGGTCACCTCTGAGGACATTGACGCGATGAGCACCCAGACGGTCAACGTGGAGGTCAAGAGCAACATGATCATCGACCCGGACGGGACGGTCTACGAAGTAAACCACCGCCTCGGCTCCCCTGTTGGAGTGTCCAAACAGGTCACCGCAGCATTTGACACGGCTGAATATATCGGGGCGAGCGTCCCGGAGCACCATTTTGCAAAGATGCGGGAGGCGCGTTTTTCGGTCGTATTCAAGGACTACGTGGACATCGAGAGGCTGCTGGGCAGGGTGGTCTTCTATGCGGATATGTACGGAAACGGTGCGTGGTGCGCAGTGACCTCTGTCGGGCGTGTAGAGTCCAGATATGGCAACGAAACGACCGCGGAGTTGCAGGTCACTAAGCACAACGAGGAAATAGCCTATGCGTGACTATAGGATGGATATACTGCGGAACGGTGTCCCGATCGGTCGCCTCCTCTGCAAGAGCATCAGCATCAAGTTTGACAGCACTGCCGAGGTCATGCGGGGAATGCAGGCGACAGTTTACGCCAATCGGCAGGAGATGACTCCGGGGTTCGCCTGGAATATGTTCAGCGATCGCCTTCGGCCTGTCCTGATCGAGGACGGGGTGGAGAAATCTCTGGGTCGGTTTGTCGTGATCGCGGCCCCTGAGTCTCTGAGTGAGACCGGAAACTACTACAACATCGAGGCCTACGATGAGACCATGATCCTCAAACAGGCGGCAACCACCTCGAGAAAATATTTCTCACTTTACACTTCATACATGACCATCATCGAACAGTTGCTGACGGAGTGCGGTTTTGCCAATGTCGTCAAGGATGACATCAGCGCAACCCTTCAGAACTCGCGGGAGTTTGCGGTCGGCACGACTTACCTCGAGATCATCAACCAACTCCTCAGCGAAATCAATTACAACCCGGTTCACACAAACGCGGACGGGTTTGTCGTCCTCACCAAGAAGGAAGAAAAACAAACGGCGGACTTTGTATATTCAGACCGCAGGAACTTCAACCTGCTCGGGACGATTGAGCGGGACACGGATATTTATGATAAGCCGAACGTGCTGGTCGGGGTGATCTCAAACCCGCAGGTCTCGGCATATCCGCGGGTTTACATGGTCGAAAACAATGACCCAGCTTCGCCCCTGTCAATCTACAGAAGAGGCTACAGGGTCGTCAAAATCTACCGCATGAGTAACATGGCATCACAGGCCGCACTGGAGGCCTACATTGACGCGGAACGGCTGAAGGCGATGCAGACGACCGAGACGGTTAACTTCCAGACGCTAGTCGAGGGCGGGCATGAGTTCGGTTCCACCGTTCAGCTGTCCGCTGACCTGATCGATGGCCTTTATGTTGAGACGGGTTACCAGATCGACATCGAGACAAACCGGGCGCGGATGAGACACACAGGAGAGAGGAGGATCTTCGCATGACTGACTTAGTTCTGGCCACTGTGGTGCGAACTTCAAGCGTGCAGGCGACTATCACGATCGACGGAGAAACACAGCCGGCACTCAAAGGCTACGCGTTTCTAGAAAGTTATTCACCAACCGTGAACGATCGAGTCCTTTGCGCGGTTGTTGGCGACCAGTATGTTGTTCTTGGAAAAATCCACAAGGTAACGGGGTGATCAAATGAACGAAAAAACATTTAATGCATCCTGCATGAAGCAGGACGAGACGGTCGCACTCGGGCGGCAGATGGAGGACAACTATCGCGCCATCACATTCGACCTGTCCGGGTTCGGTCTCGAGATCGACCGGGCGATGATCGTGCACCAGAGGAAGGCGGACGCGGCTCCGTATGTGGTGACCTCCGTGACTGGCGGCAACTCCATCACATGGACGGTAACAAACACAGACACGGCTTACAGTGGCCGGGGTCAGGCGGAGATCCGTATCGAGTTCACGAACGGCCTCGCCAAGTCGGTCGTCTTCCAGACGGTGGTCATCCGTTCCATCACAGCAGACACAGAGATCCCTGCGGCTTTGCAGTCTTGGTACGACGCGATGATCGACTACATTGACGACCACAGCGTCAGCCCTGAGCAGATCGAGCAGGCCGTGGCTGATTATCTGGACGAGCACCCGGTTCAGGCTCCCGTCACTTCGGTCAACAGCAAGATCGGCGCGGTGGTGTTAAATGCTGACGATGTCGGAGCACTGCCAGACACAACGACAGCCGCCGACCTTGGCGCTTATGTCAAGCCGAACACAGGCATCCCGAAGACAGACCTCTCGGCAGCGGTGCAGGCGTCTCTGGACAAGGCAGACAGCGCACTTCAGACCGCACCTGTCACCTCGGTCAACAGCAAGACCGGAGACGTGGTGCTTTCTGCCTCGGATGTTGGCGCTTATGCGAAGCCATCCGGAGGAATCCCTAAGACAGATCTGGCTTCAGCAGTCCAGGCATCCCTGAACAAAGCGGACACGGCCCTCCAGAGTGCCCCGGTGACTTCCGTCAATTCCAAGACCGGAGCGGTCACCCTGAACGCTTCAGATGTGGGAGCACTGCCTTCGTCCTATGTCGCGCCTGTGACTTCAGTCGATGGCAAGACCGGGGCCGTGCAGATCATGCCGAGCGGCGGAACCGTGGGGCAGGTGCTCACCAAGACCTCGAGCGGCACAGCATGGCAGACGGTCAGCGGTGGCGGGGCTGTCGACTCTGTCAACGGCCAGACCGGGGCCGTCGTCCTCGATGCTTCGGATGTCGGTGCACTCCCGGACACCACAACCGCGGCAGACCTCGGCGCGTATGTAAAGCCGAGCGGAGGCATCCCGAAGACTGACCTCGCGAGTGCAGTCCAGACCAGCCTCGGCAAGGCTGACACGGCGCTCCAGACGGCACCTGTCACATCCGTCAACGGAGCAACCGGGGCAGTGGTTATCAACAACGCAACAACGAGTGCGGCGGGTCTGATGAGCGCAACGGACAAGAGCCATCTCGATGATGTTTATGCCGATTATTCAAGCGCACTGACCGCATTGGGGGTGATCTGATATGCCGAGCAACACACCTTTAACAGATGCCATTGAAGCACTGACACGGTACGCAAACGAGACCACAGGGGCAAGCGATACAACGCTGTCCGATGCAGTCGGGACGCTTGTGGCAGGATACGGCGGCGGGGGCGGCGGGTTCACCGCTGACGATATATGGCAGGGAAATGTTGGCGGCACTGTAACAATGAACGATTCACTGTTTCCAAAGCCGGTATATTACGCCTTTCAAAAGATCACAAGCCTTTCTGCACCAAACGCAACATCGTTAAGAAGCACAAGCGGTGGGCAGTTCCCAAACGGAGCGTTTGAGGGTAACGCAAGCCTGACAACGGTCTATGCACCACTTGCAACGGGATTGGCTGATTCTATCTTCAGAAATTGCACGGCGTTAACTGATGTAAACGTCAGGAGCGTAAACGATTCTGCTAGTGCGCCATTCATGGGGTGTACGGCGTTGCCTGTTATTGTTCTGCCGAAAATCAATGTCATTTACCACAACGCATTTAACGGGTGCAGATCGTTGACGGCGGCAGACATTCTTGGCGGTAACTACATCGGGCAAAACTGCTTCAACGGATGCACACCGCTGAACACATTTATTATCAGGCGCAATGGCGTATGCACTTTGCAGAACATCAACAGTTTTGCAGGGACACCGTTTGCATCAGGTGGAACGGGCGGCACTCTGTACGTGCCACAGGCACAGATTAGCAGTTATCAATCGGCGAGCAATTGGTCAACCATTTTGGGTTATGCAAACAATCAGATAAAGGCCATTGAGGGCAGTTACTACGAAACACATTATGCGGACGGAACACCGATAGAATAAGGGGGAAATCAAATGTATTACGTTACAGAATTACAGACAAGACCTGACGGCATCATTAATGCCACAATCACAGCACGTTCTTCACTGGCCATGGGGCTGGCACTGTACTATCAGAGGGCGGCTGTGGCGGTCAGCACAACGGACTACCTTGAGGTTGCGCTCACGCTTCAGGACCAGCACGGGACGATTCTGAAGAACGAAGCGTTCGAGACTCAGTACGAAGGATGACACCCGAACAGTTTTACGCTGAGACCGTCAACAAACAGATCGACGTCGATGGCTACCCAAAGAACCAGCCCTATCAATGCGTCGATCTTTTTCGTTATTGGGGTCAGCTGAACAACGTCCCGATCCCGCCAACCCCGAACAATTACGCTGACGGGTATTGGTACAGTCGGGACGCTCTCGGGTTCAGCAAGTACTTCGATTACATCACCGACCCGGCACAGTTCGCCGCGGGGACGTGGGTCTTCTGGGCGCGGGGATCTCGGAGCCATCCGTCGAGTCATGTGGCGATGTACATGGTCTTCGATGGGGTCGCGTATGAGTACGGCGAAAACCAAGGTGGCAACGCTTCGGCGTGTCTGAAGACAACAGACTTCTCGGACGCTTTGGGCGGTCTGAGATGGAAAGGATACGGCATGCAGATCGAAAAGGGATTTCACAGTTTCACATGGAACGGCATAAAGGTCGACATCCTTCGGGCAACCCATGCCAACGGCTACAACTTGCACCTGCTGAGTGCGGGCGGGCCTTTTGATTTAAAGGACCTGATGGAGTTCGACAGCGATCGTCTGGCGATCGTTGGGGCAGTAAATGCGAATTACTTCGTCATGGCCACGGGCGAGCACCTCGGGCTTGAGGGCGACGGCTGGGTCAATGGGTATTTCCAGGCACCGAAGACCGCGGGAGTCCTGGCCTACTACATCAACGACCAGGGCGTGATCGGAGCACACGATCAAAGCGACTTCTGGCTCTCCCAGAGTCAGATCAAAGTCGGCTGTGCACCGTATGCTGTCCTCATCCATGACGGGCAGAACGTGGACATGCACAGCACCGCCTTCGGGTCGAAGGATCTGGTCAAGAACACGCAGACGGCAGCCATGCGGATCGGCGAAGACTGGGCGCTTGCGATCTTCTCCGAGTGCTATCCGTCGGACGTGAACAAGTTCGCACAGGAAGCAGGAGCAAACGAGCTGATTCTGATGGACTCCGGAGGGAGCACCCAGATGTTCGAATGTGCCACCACAGGGCACCGGAGACAGATCAGACACACGTCTCGGAAACTGCCGAATGTGCTGGTCCTTGCCAAGGAAATCGACGGAGAGCCGTCTCCCGAGCCGATCCAGGAGCCTGAGCCGGAACCCGAGCCAACACCCACACCGGAGCCAGAAACCCCGGAAATCGAGCCAGAAAAGCCTTCTGGATGGTCTAACGAGTTTTTCGACATCATGCGCTACTTGGCGGAGGTCGGCCTGCCTGCACTGAGTGCACTCGTGGCGGCGATCGGCAAGATCCTCGGCTATGACCAAGCGGCAACCATCGCGGCGATCATCATGGCGATCTCGACATTCGTCGGGTCTCTGGTGCATCAGAAGCGGAAAGAATACAACGGGGGCGAGTGACATGAGCGACTCCGTCATCGTGGCATTGATCGGAGCCGTGGCCACGATCCTCGGGGTCGTGATCACCAACCGCTCAATGCTCCAAAAACAAGCCGACAACCTTGATAAACAGTTAGCAGTGCATGAGGCACTGACCAACCAGAAGATCGAGGAACTAACCCGAGAAGTCCGGGAGCATAACAATTTTGCCAAGCGCGTCCCGGTCATTGAGGAACAGATCAAGGTGGCAAACCACCGCATAGACGATTTAGAACGAGTGAGAAGGCCGTCCTGATGGGGCGGTCTTTTTTTTGTTATAATGGAGCCGCGCCCACACCGCGCCCACAAATTGCGAAATTATACGACCGTTCAGCGGTCACTCGCTCAAAGTGGAGAATCGCAGGAAGTGACTAAAATAAGCCAAAAATAGCAAAATGTCGACCGAGCGGTCAGTCGCGGGCAGTGCCGTAGCCTCCACCATATTTGAAAGAAAAAGGGCATATTTAAGCCCTTTTTTCATATCGCGCCCACAATCGCGCCCACAAATTCACGAAAGACGGTTCTGGACGGCCTCCTGCCGCTCTTCTTCGGTGCTTCTTGCGTACTCCACCGACATCTGAAAAGAAGCATGCCCGAGGAGATCCTGCACTGTTCGCGGTGTCTCGGTCTTCTGGAGATCGGTCGCGAACTTGTGCCGGAGCATGTAACTGCGGAACTCGACCCCGCACTTCTTGCTGACCGTCCGGATGTAGTTGGCGAAGTAGTCCACACTGATCAGCTCGCCATGGATGAGGAACAGGAAGCCCTGGCGCTGGATCTGCTTCAATACCAGGGCGAGCGGCTCGCTGATCGGCACCATTCTGACCGCGTTGGAGGTCTTTGGCGGCACGATCTCCTGCCCACCGGAGGAACTACCGCCCACAGCCTTATTCACCGAAATTAGGCGTTTATCGAGGTCTACGTCGGCATCCGTGAGGGCGAACACCTCGGCGGGTCTCATGCCTGTGTAGTACATGACTTGAAGCACTTCCCAGATCGTCCGGGAGATCTGAGCGCCTTCCTCATCCCATTCGTGATAAGAGAGCAAGGCCTCACAGAACAGGTCAAACTCCTGTTTGCTGATCTCCATCTTTCTCTTCTGCACTGGCCGCTTGTCCTTGGGCACCGTCACCCCGATCGTCTTGTCTGTTACCCGGATCTCGTCCAGAGCCGCAGCTTTGAAGACCAGCCGCCACACGCTGAGCAGCTTGGCCGTCATGTCGTGGGTGTGCGTCTCGGCGTACTTGTTCAGAGACATCTGGACGTCTGACGCCTTGATCTCGTCGATCGGCACGTCAGCAAGGTCACCGATGCCCAGCCGCAAAAAATAGTCATGCTGTCGCTGAGTCTTCGGGCGCCTGGGGAACAACTTCCTCGCCCGGTCGAAACACTCCCGAACGGTCGGGGCTGTCTGTGGCACGTCTCCGCGCTGAAATTCTGCGAGTTTCTCGTTCCTGTGGTAAATGGCCATCTGTCGCGCATGATCGCCGAAATCTGCCTCAGAAAAGGCCCTCTCGTACGTCCTGCGCTCTGACCCGATGTAATAGGGGATCTTAACGACCCACGAGGTCGTCGTTTTTCGTTTCTTCTCGCTCACATACTTCTCTTTCTTCATCTCTCTCCTCCTTGGCCTTGAGGCCCGCCCTGATCAGTTCGACCATAGCAGCGTTTCTGTTCTGGTATCTGTTCTCAAAACGGAAGTCTTCGATCTGATCAAACAGATCTTCGTCTACTGTGACGATGAATCTCGGTTTTTTGGTCGGCATAATTTTACCTCACTTCGCCACCATTCTATCACAGGTGATACAAAGATACAGAAAATCGTTGACAGGTGATACACCTCAGCATTATCATCAAAGAGGTGCTACACCTATACACCAGAAAGGAGAGAGAGATGAAAAGACTCTGCATATCACTGCCCGATGACCTCGTAAAAGATCTCCAGAAGATCAAGAAGAAGGACATTGACAAGGCCTACAGCGAAATCATTCGTGAACTTATGGCTGAAGCCATTAAGGCAAGAACCGAAAAGAAGGCGGCAGGATGAAGTGGTACACCACGGCGGAACTCGCCGACGCTCTCCACTGTTCGGTCAGACAGGTCAGACGGCTGCACAAGTACGGCCTGATCAAGGGCATCCGGACGGCGAGGGGCTACGTCTTCCACGAGTTGGAGATTACCAACTTCTGGAACGAGTACCGCGGGACAGATCTGTCGAATGAGGACAAGATCAGAATCGCGGCAAAAACAAAAGGCGCACCGCGTGAAATCCGACCAAGGACACGGTGCACCCGAGAGAGATGAAGGAGAAGACCCCCAACATCCCCCTCATCTTATCACGAGGAGAAAAACATGACAAAAGCAGAAATGAATGAACTGAATCAACTTATTGACTCGATGCTTCACTGGGCACTGATCGGCGCCTGTGTGATGCTGATCGCTGGATCTATCTTCTTTGAACTGGTGGTGAAAGCAGTATGAACGGCGTAATTGACCAATACATTGGCAGAAACTTTGCATTTTACAACGGCGACAGTTGCGAAGTGCTGAAGAACTTGCCTGATGACAGCATCCATTTTTCTATCTTTAGTCCGCCATTTGTTGACTTGTACACATACAGTGATTCGGATCGTGATCTTGGAAACTGCAAGTCAAATGAAGAGTTTGACATTCACCTTGGATTTATCGCAAGGGAACTGTACCGCATCATGATGCCGGGCAGAATCATTGCAGTACATTGCATGGATATGCCGGCGCAGAAATTCAAGGATGGATTTATCGGCGCAAAGGATTTTCCTGGCGAACTAATAAACGTATTCACTGAAGCTGGCTTTTATTTCCATAGCCGCATATGCATTTGGAAAAATCCCGTCACGGCGATGCAAAGAACAAAGGCATTAGGACTGTTGCACAAGCAATTGAAGAAAGATGCCTGTATGAGCCGCCAGGGGTTTGCGGATTATGTTGTTGTGTTCCGCAAGCCTGGCGAAAATCCTGAACCGGTGACAAACACAAATGAAACATTCCCGGTTGAGTTATGGCAGAAATATGCATCACCCGTATGGGATGACATCAATCAAAGTTACACGCTGCAAGCATCATCCGCACGTGATGAAAAAGACGAAAAGCATATCTGCCCGCTTCAGTTGGACGTGATTGAACGGTGTATCAAGTTATGGACAAATCCGGGGGACACGGTATTAACGCCATTCGGCGGCATTGGATCTGAAGTGTATCAGGCGTTAAAAATGGGCAGAAAAGGCATAGGTATTGAATTGAAGTCTGTCTATTATCGGCAAGCAGTCAAAAACTGCATTAATGCGGAATCACTTGAACAGCAGTCATTGTTTGATGACGGGGGCTTATTGGGATGATGCACCACAATGCAGAACAGCGGGAATACCGGCAGTCAGATGATTATGAAGACTTTCTGAAGCAGAAAGAACGGGTAGTCATTAACAGCGGATTTGACCCGGAAAGCCTGAACGAATATCTGTTTGACTTCCAGCGGGATATTGTCAGATGGGCATTGAGGAAAGGCAAGGCGGCACTGTTTGAGGACACAGGGCTGGGAAAGACAATTCAGCAGTTAGCGTGGGCAGATGCAGTGGCAAAGCATGAAAGCGGAAACGTGCTGATTCTTGCGCCGCTTGCGGTAAGTAAACAGACAGCACAGGAAGCGTCAAAGTTTGGAATTGTATGCACTCTTTGTGAATCGCAGGATGACGTTAGACCAGGTGTCAATATTACGAACTATGAAAAGATTCATAAGTTTGACACAGATTCATTTATAGGCGTTGTTCTTGATGAATCGTCAATCTTGAAAAGTTATAGCGGAAAGACAACAACGGATCTAATCAGAAGATTCAGGCATACGCCATACAAACTGGCCTGTACTGCAACGCCGTCACCGAATGACTTCACCGAGCTGGGAAATCATGCCGAATTTCTAGACGTAATGACCATGAATGAAATGCTGTCAATGTACTTCATCAATGATTCGTCTTCAGGATTCGGTTGGCGGTTAAAAGGCCATTCAGTAACAGAATTCTTTAAATGGATCGCAGAATGGGCAATCATGATCGGCAATCCGTCTGATCTCGGGTTTGACGGTGCAAAGTACAAACTGCCTGAACTGCGAATACACAACATAGTGCGTGAATCGGCAGCACCTGAAAGTCAGTTGTTTGCAATGCCGGCAGAAACACTGCAAGAGCGCAGACAGGCACGGAAAGATTCACTGCACGTGCGGGTGGAAACGGCTGAAGAACTTGTGACAGAAAACGGCGGGCAATTCCTGATTTGGTGCAATTACAATGATGAATCTGCGGCACTGAAAGCGGCCATTCCTGACGGCTATGAAATAAAAGGATCTGACACGCCTGAATGGAAAGAAGCCGGCATGATGGGGTTTGCGGCGGGTGACGTTGAAACACTGATCAGCAAGCCGTCAATTTGCGGATTCGGCATGAACTGGCAAGGGTGTCACCAAATGATCTTCTGCGGTCTGTCTGATAGTTATGAGCAGTTTTATCAGGCCATTAGACGGTGCTGGCGGTTCGGTCAGACAAAGCCGGTTGACGTATACGTCATTACTTCAGAAGCAGAATCAAGCATATTGAACAATATCCAGCACAAACAGGCACAACACGAATTGATGGGTGCTGAAATGCGGAAAGTCATTAACACGGTGACGAAAGAAAAACTGTATGCGCTGAAGTTTGAACACAGCAATTACAGGCCGCAGGAAAATATGCTTTTACCTGAATGGCTGAGAAAGGGAAGATGATGGACTGGTTCGCATTGGCCTTAGAGAAGGCACAGGCCGAGGGGAAGAACCCCACACTGGCCGAACTGATCGACATGTCCGTCTACATGGAGGACGTCAGCAACCGCAACGTCAAACTCGAGGCAATCGGATGCATGAAGGACTTCGTCGACATGTCCGAAAGAGTCCTGCACAAGGCGGCAGAGATCGAGGCGTCTGGGCACGAAATAGACACGCTCAGGCGGCTCGTCGAGGAAGTGAGGAAGGAGATCCCAAGCGATGGAGAATGAAGCGAAAAAGGGCATTTACGAGACTCTCAGAGAGATCAACGTCAACGAACACACGGAGAAGAAGGGCAATCTGACCTATCTCTCGTGGGTGTGGGCGCTTGATCAGCTCTATCTGCATTACCCTCAGGCCGAGGTCATCGTCCACAAAAACAGAGACGGCTGGCCGTACTGGACGGACGGGAGGACGTGCTGGGTCGATGTTGAGGTGAAGATCCCGACCATGGCGTCGACCTTCATGAGCCGCCGAGAGTTCGCCTATCCGATCATGAACTACCAGAACAAGAGCATCCCACTGGACAAGGTCACCTCGTTCGATGTCAACACATCGATCCAGAGAGCCATCACCAGGTGCATCGCTCGGTTCGGCCTTGGCTTCTACATTTACGCAGGGGAAGACCTGCCGCCAGAGGAGAGCGCCGAGAGAGCCGCGGCACTGCTGAAGGAATGGCAGGAAGTCGAGAGCATGCTCACCAAGGCCGGGGTCGATCGGCACGACCAGAAGGTCATCGACTGGGTCAGCTCGCAGGTCAAAGTGGAACTTGACAGCCTTGACCCTGTTGATCTGCTGACCGCTCCCGATCTCATGCAGAAGGTCATGGCTGCGCTTCGGAAAGCGGCCAAGGCCAAGGAGGCGAAGAAGTGAAAAGCCTGATGCAGGAGGACCTGACCGTCTCCTATCTGTCCGGGCGTGGCGGAGTCCTGGAGAAGCACCACGTCATGAACGGCCCGCAAAGAAAGAAGGCCGACCTGTGGGGGCTGTGGATCATGGTCACACCGGATGAGCATCGTTGGCTGCATGACACCAAGGAAGGAACAGCCAAGCGGCTCGAGCTGAAGGCCGAAGCGCAGAAGGCTTTCGAGGGAACCGGACGGCCCAGACAGTTCTGGATGAATCAGTTCCACAAGAATTATCTGGAGGAGTGAGATGGGAATGGTGATAAGACCGCTATCTCTCAAACAGGCAAACGCATACGTCGCAGAACTCCACCGTCACAACAAGCCTACAGTCGGGCATAAGTTCTCTATCGGATGCTACAAGAACGACGAACTCGTTGGCGTGGCAATCGTCGGGAGACCATTGGCTCGGCACTTGGACGACGGCGAGACCTTAGAAGTGCTGAGAGTCTGCTCTGACGGTACTAGAAACGTGAACAGCAAACTATACGGCGCTTGTGTCAGGATTGCGAAGGAGATGGGGTACAGAACCATCTACACGTACACACTGAAATCAGAAAGCGGTGCAAGCCTCCGAGGCTCCGGATGGATTGAGGACGGAGAAGCCGGGGGGGTTCGTGGAATGTACCGAGTCGCCCAAGAGAGATAGAAGTGACGAATCTCTTCGGAACAGTGCAAAAGTACCCGATAGAGAAAAAAATCAGATGGAAACAAGAACTCAGGAAAGGGGAAAGCGATGGGTGAAAAAAGGTATTACTGGCTGAAGTTGAGAAACGACTTCTTCGACTCCGTCAGAATGAAAAAACTGAGAGGAGTGGCAGGCGGTGACACCTACACCATCATCTACCTCAAACTTCAGTTAGCAGCGTTGGAGACAGAGGGCACGCTGATCTATGAAGGCGTAGAGAACAGTCTGGCCGAAGAGTTGGCCCTGCTGATCAATGAGAAGCCCGAGGACGTCGGCCTGACTCTGAACTTTCTCCAGTCTGTCGGACTCTGCGAAGTGTCCAAGGACGGGACGCTGTGCACACTGCCCGAGGTGCTTATGAACACCGGGAGCGAAACGGCAAGCACACAGCGGTCTAGAGCCTTCAGAAAGCGGCAAGCGTTGCAATGCAACGCGAATGCAACGCAACTGCAACAGCCGCGTAACGTAGAGAAAGATATAGAGAAAGAGAAAGATATAGAGAAGATAAATACATTGTCGGCCAAGCCCGACGATCTGACCATCAAAGCCAAACTTGTCCTCGATGCTCTCAATCAGAAAACCGGGAAAGCGTTCAAGTACACAGACTCAAATCTGAGACTGATCGAGGCAAGGCTGAAGGACTACACCGTCGAGGACTGCCTCAAGGTGATCGGGATCAAATGCTCACAGTGGAAGAACGACCCACAAATGAACAAGTACCTCAGACCGGAGACACTATTCAACGCCACCAAGTTCGGCGGTTATCTGAACGAGCAGGAGGTCAAGAACCAACCACAGTACACAGGTTATGCAAACGACGAGGAGCCCTTCGAATGGTAAGCGATGAACTGGCCCAGAGAATGGCCAACCGTTACCTGATCGCACCGGAGCGGATCAAGAAGATCCTCAGAGACTTCACCGACGAAGACGTCAGACGGATCGGCAAGGCGAAACAGCCCGCCAACTTCTGGCGGCTGGTCGATGCACTGGCTGAAGGTGCGGATCGGGAGACTAACGCCCACCTCCGAGGGTGGGACACATACCAGGAGCAAGCGGCAGACCTGCAAGCAGTTCGAGAATTGCAGGACCAGATGAAAGCCCAGACCAAGGGGCAAAGGAGAGAGAAATGAGCAGAAGCAAAACTATCAACATCGACCGGGGACGGTTCGAGAAGGCGATCAACGAGGTCATGAAGGCCAGACACTTCACATCATGGAGCGAGATCTGTGACGACATGGTGGTCAACAAGGATCTTCTGAGGTGCGCAGCTCGCGACGAGAAGATCAGCGCCAAGACTGCGAAGATGCTCGAAAAGTTCTACGGCGTCAAGTTGGAGGATTACACTCCGGTCATCGAGGGGATCTTTGAGGAACAGGAAGAAGCGGCAGATCTTGCCGATCAGATCGCCAGAGGTATCAAGATCGCACTGGACGACGTGCAGAACAGGAACACACTCCGGGGCATCATCGCCTCCGGGATCGTCGCGGCGCTCGAAGCGCAGAAGGGAGCGAAAGCATGAATATCGTAATCCACACCGGACGGCTGGGTGCAGATCCAGAGATCAGAAAGACCAACAGCGGCAAGAGCGTCGTCAATGCTTCGGTCGCAGTGTATGCAGGCAAAGACGTCAGCGGCAACATCCTCACGGATTGGTATCGCTGGACAGTCTGGGGAGACCAGGCTGATCGCTTTGCAGCCAAGGCGAGGAAGGGCGACGCGGTCATGATGAAAGGCCGCTCAACAGTGAAGACATACCAGAAGGACGGGCAGGACATTAAGGTCACAGAGTTCATCTGTGAGGACTTCATGATTCAGAAGAAGGAAGAACCGAAGGCGGCAGTGGTCACAAGCGTCAGACCGCAGGACTACAACTTTGAGGACTTCCCGCAGGAGCCGATGCCGTGGGAATAAGGAGGAGAGAGATGAACATCAAAGGGTTCGAGGTTCGGCTGAACAAGAACAGGGAAGGCCAGAGCCTCTACATCACAAACAGGTTAGAGACCGGGAAGGTCAGCATCATCATCGGAGACGAGCGGCCAAGCGTGGCAGACGTCCAGCACATCAGCACACGGTGGGACGTGTCGGAGAAGGCTTTCGCCGAACTCTGGAAGAGAGTCGAGCACAAGGTCGAACAGACAGAAGAGGCCTATACGGTCGAAGAAATGCCCGATTTCAGCGAACTCCGCGAGGGGACGATCGAGACCCCAGAGAAGGCGGAAACGCCCGAGAAAGCGGTCAGACGGCCTAGAGGAAGACGGCCAAGAGTGCCCGCGGTGGTGCTCCATGACTGAGGGCGTGATCTTGGACTTGATCAACGCAGGCGGGTCGTTGACACTCAGCCCGACGTCAAGGATCGGAGAGATCCGGGTCGGTGTCCTGCTCGATGGCAAGGGCGCGATCGGCGACATTGAACTCGCACGAAAGAAAGACGAAGACGATGACATGAGGCTCGCGGAGAAGATCGCGGAACTGGTGAACAGAGTCAGATGATCAGGACGGAGAACGTGGCCCTCTTGCTATTAGCAACGGTGGGAGGGCTTCATCTCCTGATCAGTCTGATCGAGTTCATCGAGTGGCTTTGGAGGGGATGGAAATGAGACAGAAAAACACACAGGAGCGCATACTCATGTTCCCGCCGGACAGGATCGCCTTCCTGCCAAACTCACAGGCAGCAACGAGGGACAAGGCCGTCTTCTCGGAATATCGGAACGGAGTCATCACGATCGCCCTGGCCTGTTCGAGAATCGCAGAGAACAACGGCCTGCCATGGGTCAGCCGGGAGCAGTTCATGAACGAGTACAACATCACCGGATGGGGCTACGCCCAGACCGAGGAAGACATCGAAGCAATCAACTCCTACGCTATGAGGCACAACTATGACATTTAGGGGCGAAGTAATCAGGAAAGGCTTGGAGGCCTTCACAAGCGCGAAAGCGTACTATCACGAGCTGAAGAAGTCGCATGACTATTATCAGTATTTGCGGAACAACGTGAAGGGCGTTTCGTTCGATCGGCAACCTGGCGGAGGCAACAGCGAGACCAAGGCGCTCGCCTTCGATCGGGAGATGCAGGAAATCGTGGCGGAGATGTATCGGTTGCAGCTGTTCCTCGACTGGATCAATCAGCTCCTCGACCCATTGGATGCGGACGAAGAGGCATTCATCCGGGAGAAGTATGTCGAGGGATGGACATGGCAGGAGATGGCCGAGCGGCACCAGATGAGCGTTGACCAAGTGCGCTACAGAATCAACAGGATAATAGAGGAGATGTAAAGGATGGAATGGAGAACTGACACACCCGACACCACTGACGAGGTCATGGTGACCTGTCAATCGGGATCTGCCCGGTGGGTTTTGCCGGGATGCTACTACAGACGCGGCCGTTGGTATCACACCATCGTCGAGGCTCACGACGTGGAGATCGACCCAGAGGGAGCGGTTGAGCACATCGGCGAAGAAGAGGAGCGGGTCATGGCTGACGTGATCGCGTGGGCAGAATATCCAGAGCCGTATGGAGGAGAAGCATGATTGTTAAGTGTAAAGACAACAACGGCCTCGGAGATTGCCCGTATCGCAAATACTGCTTGGCGGCAATGAACGACCGCACGATCTCAGGGTGTAACCTTCCGTTCGTCTGGGCTGGCATGATCGACAAGTCCGACGCAGTTGTTCAGCACACGGTGCGGGAAGAGAGGCGAGAAGCATGAGACTGATTGATGCGGATGCACTCAAGAAACATTATGCATGGTGGGAGGATGATAGGCAGAAACTGTTTGACTCAATCGTTGACAGCCAGCCCACAGTGGATGCAGTGCCTGTCAGACATGGGAAGTGGATTAACAGATGGAGCGGATGCGGAAGCGTATGGCTTGAGCAGAGTTGCTCTGAGTGCGCTCTTACATTTGAGGATGAACCACACGAATACAAGTACTGCCCGAATTGTGGAGCGAGGATGGATGAAGAATGAGCCTGCTAAAAGACTTTGAAGCACTGTGTAAATACGTGCGTGAGTGCACAGGCGATGACATAGTGTGTGGATTGTGCGAGTACGATGCCGGAACAGTCGGAGAAGAACCGATGGAGTGTCCGGGGTTTGAATCTAACGAATGTTTCGTGCTGAAAGAAAGCCTAAGAAAACAGTATGAAATGTATGACCAAGTAATCAGATGTAAGGATTGCCGTTATTACGATGCAAGCGCAAAGAGCATGGCTACACTTTGCACAAGAAAACAAGGGTGTCGAGAAACTATCCCAGAAGGCTTCTGCGGGTGGGCAATACCGAAGATGGACGAGGTGGATGAATGAAACACACAGAATACATCATCCCAATCGGTGAGGAAGCGCAGGACTACGATGAAGTGTTCATCGGCGTGATCCGCAGACAGCCGGAGTTGGTGCGGTGCAAGGACTGCGCGAGAAACGAGAACTGCTTCATGTATCGAGAAACGGGCGACGATAACGGTTATTGTGCCTGGGCGGTCAAGAGGGAAAAGCGAAGCGACTGAACGCACGATAAACGCCTTAATTCGCAGTTTCTCCCAAGAATGGACAGATTATCATGATAAAATGATATTGAGCCAAATAGGGCAAAAGAAGAGGACAGCCGAGCCTCTTCTTTTCTGTTCCGGGAGTTCTCGGCTATGGTCTGACATACTGATCTACTTCCATGGATCGCCTCCTTTCTGTTACTCTCCCGGAACGCTTAGGAGGTGGAGGGCGTGGCACCTTGTGCAACCTGCATCCACCGAGACCACTGCCAAGCAGCGGAAACGTGTGACGCTTGGCGGCGGTGGGTAATCATCAGACAAAGAGAGAGACGAGAACGTGAGAGACTTCGCCCGATCCTTCTACAAATCCAAAGAGTGGAAAGCGCTTAGAGATAACATCATGAAGCGCGACGGCTGGCTCTGCCAGGACTGTCTGAGCAAAGGCAAGTACACTCCGGCTGAGGAAGTGCACCACATCCAAGAGATCACTCCGGACAATATCAATGACCCGAGCATCACGCTGAACCCGGACAACTTGGTCAGCCTGTGCCGCGAGTGTCATCGGACAAGACACGGAGCACATGAACGGCGGTACAAGGTCGACGAGTTCGGGCGAGTGATCACGATGTGATGCCCCCCTGTGAAACAATTTTGTTCCACGGCTCTGGGAC
>Ga0326514_10000464_pt1 | contig 27501 bp, 45 predicted proteins | sample 3_2548_0518_D_FD_203653 | JGI IMG/M metagenome (GOLD analysis project Ga0326514, IMG submission 203653) | Bovine rumen microbial communities from UC Davis, California, United States - 3_2548_0518 | ecosystem: Host-associated > Mammals > Digestive system > Stomach > Rumen | place: USA... | reverse complement strand
CTGGGGAGCACCCGCCCCCGGTTTTGAAAACAGGGGGGGGGCTATCGCAGCTCGATCGTGCCGGCTGCATCCACGCGCCAGCGCCGAGCGTCGCCGTGCTCTGCCTCGTGACACGCCTTGCAAAGCAACTCGAGGTTCGCCGGGCTGATCGTGATCCGCGGGTCGTGAATGTTCTCCGGCGTCAGCGGCGTCTTGTGATGCACCTCATCGCCGGGCACGATCAGTCCGCGCTTCAGGCAGCGCTCGCAGAGACCGTGATGCTGCTCGCGGTACATCTTGCGCGTCCGCTGCCAGAGCGCCGAGCCGTAGAAGGCATTCGCGAATTGGTCGTGCACTGTCATCCCTCCAAAGACGCCGAAAGCCCGCGAGGGACACACTACCTCGCAGGCTCTCGGCTGGGTGCTGGCGGCCAGGAAGGCAACCGCCGATGGAAAAGCGCCAGCCCGTCGGCCAGCGCTTCGCACCTTTGCACCTCTATCATACTTTTTTCTGGAACTCCGTCAATGTATCATACATCAGAGCTCCACGCCGTCCATGTTGCTGAACGGGCTTTTGTTCGTCATCTTCCGGAAGTTGTCCAGGGAAACGCCGATGTAGATCAGCGTGGTGGACGGGCTGGAATGATAGAACCATTCCTGCAGGATCGCCAGATCATGCGTCGCCTGATAGTAGTGGTATCCGAAAGTCTTCCGCATCGTGTGGCAGCCGATCTTCATGTCCAGGTGTGCCATCTCTCCGATCTCCAGCATATACCGCCTCGCCGTGTATCTGGTGATGTGCTGCTGATCTTTCGCCGCTTTCGTCTTTTTGGTCGATGTCAGGATATACGCGCCGTCCGGCATTCCTGCGCACCTGGCCTTGATGACCTTCTTCAGCTCGACCGGGATCGGGATCGTGATGTTCCGCGCTGCTCGCTTGTGCGCCTGCTTCTTCGGCAGGTAAGTGTATTCGCTCCCTCGGAGATCGCCGACCTTCAGATCAACGATGTCGCTGATCCTCAGGCCGAGGCTGATGCCGATCATCCAGAGCAGGAACATTTTCTTTCCCTTCGGCGTCTTCAGCTTGCTGAGCATCTTGGTGATGTCATGCACTTGGTCAATGTCTCTGATCGGCTGCATCCGAACAGCCATCTATCCGCGCCCCCTTTTTGCAACATAACTTAAATTCTGTTGCATACACATCAGCCCGGCGCACCCGGCGTATATATTAGAAGAAACACAGTGACAATCTTCCGGCATCCCGCAAATGTCACATTGTTTCGCCGATGTGGCAACTATCTCATGAAAAGAACTTCCTGCTGATCAGCGCTCCGATGCCCGCGCCCAGGAAGAAGCACACGCAGATGATCACGATCAGCCTGGCTTCCATCAGATGCCCTCCTTCCTCGCCCGGTACGCAGCCCAGCGATCCTGCGCAATCTTCCTGATCTTCTCGCGGTCTGTGCACAGGTTTTCGCCGGCCTCCAGCATGAACACAAACAGGTGATCGACCTCTCCCTGGTTCTCGACCGTGTAGAGCGTATCGCGATCCACGACGTGATAGTCGCCCTCGCCCTTCTCAAAGCTCAGGCAGGAATCGCGGTCGGTGTTGTACACGATCATGAGAGGCTCGCAGTCTCGCACGCTGTTCAGTTCGTAAACCTCGATGTCCGCCTGATCATGGATGCCGTGCGCCGCGTTGTGCAGCTTTGCGAAGTGCTCCGCGTCTTCCTGCTCGCTGAAAGCCGTAATGATGTGATAATCGCTGTACCATCCGCTGGTGATCAGATATACCTTCCCGCCATCCGTCTTCACGGTCGGCGCTTCCCTGATGAGCTTGCAGACCTCCCACACCATGGCCAGCGCACCCGGTGCCGGCGGGTACAGGTCGTCAATCCTGGCCAGCAGCGCATCAGCGTCAATCGGTCGCATCGTCTTTCGCCTCCGTTCCTTCTCTGTACAACCACGGGCCGCGGTCTTCCGGCACGACGTTCGTCCAATCAATCCCGCTGCCGCACCACGCGCAGAAATTCCACGATCTGGGATGCGCCGTGCTCGGTCTGGGAAGATACAGCCTGCACGCACCGCAATACGTGAGGCCGGAAGATATCTGCAACGGTTTGCGCTTCTGGCCGATCAGGTCGACCACTTCTTCCGCGAACTCTGTCGACATCTTGACAACGCCGATAGTATCTTTTGTCCTGTCGATCTCGCTCTGAATCGCCTTGATCACTCTCTCGCGAAACTCGCTCCGGATGGGTTCCCATTCATTTATGCCGTTCATAGATTCTTCGGCGCCTCCTTCCCGCACAGCTCGCAGCGGTATATCACATTTCCGAAGCTGTCTACTGGCCCTGATTTCTTCCACTTGTGCCCATGTATCGCACCGCAGGCGAAGCGTTTGAACGGTCGCGCAAGCCAGCCATTGTTGCGCTCTCCGATCGGCTCGTCCTGGTCGATCTCATTCATCACACCGATGTTGTAGCTGACGCCGATGCACAGGATCGTCCAGATGATCCACATGACGATAATTATCACGATCTTTTCAACGGGCATTGCTTCCTGCCTCCTCTGTTCCGAGCATGATCATCAGCCGCTTTCTGAGCGCGTCCGTCTCCCTGATGATGATCTCCTCGAGCACTTCTCTCTGGCGACCGCGCAGCCACTTCTCTTTGAACGCTGCGACAGCAGTTCTGTAATCCACCTCGTCGATGTCACTGCTCACGTACCATTCGACCGCCTTCAGGACGGGCACAAGGTCTTTGATCAGCTCGTCCATCTCGTAGTCGTACATCTTGCCTTCGTATATGTCAGAAACTCTCGCGTACTCGTAGCAGTATGATCCGCCGCTCACTTTCCCCACCTCTCTTCCCCTTTCTTCCGGTTCTCCCTGACTTCTTTTTCGTCTTTGTGCATGGCGACGAACTCATAGACGCCGTAGCCGAGCAGTATCAGGACGAGCAGCAGGAAGATGATGTAGAAAACGATCATAATGGTCGCAAGCACATCGATGATCATCACTTGTCCCTCCTATGTCTCCGCCAGAGAATGATAAACGCTGCGATCAGCGCCCCGATGAGTGCGCCCCTCACTTCCCGTCATCCTCCTCTTTCTCCATGCTCTCGATCAGCTCCTCCGCGTCGTCATGCAGGATGGTGATGCAGAGGAAAGAATTGTCATCATCCCCCTGCACCGCTGCCCAATACGGGCAGCCGACTTCCTGGCACCGCTCATCCCATTGGCCCCATATCCGGCAGGCCCTCAGCCCGGCCAGCACCTTCTCCCGGTCAGCCACCTGACGTCTCCCCTTTCATGCTCTCGATCAGCTCCGCCGCGTCCCGGCAGACATTCGCCCAGTGCAGCATGAGCCTCGCCCCGTCTCCGACCATCATGTCGGCCTTGCTCTCGAAGAACACCATGATGGTGGCCAGCCCGGCCAGCACCTTGTCCCGGTCGATCAATGGATCATCCCCCTTCTTTTCCATGCCCTTCATCTCACTTCCAATGCAGTTCCATGCTCTCATAGCGTTTCCGTAGCATTGCTGTTCTTCGCTCCGCCTATGCAGAACCACGCTTGTCTCTGCCGCTGCTGCTCACTGTAAGACTACTCTATGCAATGCCGTTGCCTATCGCGTCTGGGCTATGCAGTGCCTATGCGTTTCGTCGCGCTCCTATGCGATGCCGTTGCGTCGCGCAACTGTGCTGTTCCATCTCGTATCAATTCAGTGCTCAGCTTTGCCGTGGCAAGTCTTGTCTGAGCTATGCGATGCCATTGCAGCTCCACGCCAACCATGTCTGGGCTAAGCAATGCCGCGGCATCACTGTGCTTTTCTTTGCCCGCGCCTCGCGTTCCCCCGCATTGCTGTTCCATCGCCGCGCACGGCATTCTGAGCTACGCAATGCCGTCGCACATCAGCGCCCTGCGTGTCTATGCTGTGCCGCTGCGTCACTTGATCTCTTCCCAGCGAAAGCGGCCCTTGCCGCTGTTCCTCCACTGGCCGAGGCCGCGGAGCTCGCCGTAATCCAGCCACTCGCGGACAAAGTCGAGGTCTTCCTTGACCAGGCATTCGACGGTGAAGGTGATCACCGCGCCCGCCGGGATGGACTCGCTGGAGGCCAGGGCCACGCGCTCGCCCTGAGGCGTCTGGGCGCGGAGCGGACGCTGGCAGCGGGCGATCTCGCCGGTGAACATGATCGGAATCTGCCGTTCACGGATGAAGATCAGGCCGTCGATCTCCTGCTTGTACGCCTTCATTTTCGCGCTCTTGCTGCCGGTGACCTTGCGCAGCGCCTTGCAGGAATCCTTGAAGAATCCCTTGATCTGGTAATCCCAGATGATCGGACGCCCCTGCGCGTCCTTCGGGAAGATCGTCATGCTCTTCTCGATCACGGCCTCCGTGCCCAGGGCGGCGACCTCCTCTTCCCTGCTCATCGCGTCCGGCGCGTTGCTCGCGATGTACTCATCATGCAGCTCCGGGTTCGCCGAGGCCGTGCCGAGCATCTCCTCGAAGGTTTCGATCCTGACCTTCATCGTGTACTTTTCCATGTGTGTCATTCCTTTCTGGCCTGCCGGCGCTGATCATAGGTCGGCATTCCCGTCCAATAGAGATAAGGGTCATCCTCCAGACAATAGCTCTTGTTCCCGAAGCGGTCTTTCAGGCTGAGGGCTCTTTTCCCCTGCTGCTCTTCCGTGCCGGTGATCAGCATCAGCGCCGGCAGCAGCTTCTCGCTCAGCTCCATCCAGACGAAGCGCCTGCCCAGGTCGCTGTATGCCCGCTCGGCCTGATCAAAGGTGATCCGCTTCGCCTCCGCCGGATACTTCGTGCGCGGCAGCGGTGTCGGAAGCCCGCCGCCGTACTCGATGCGGATTCTTTCCAGCTCCGCCGCTTCGTCGAGGGTGAGGAAGCCCGGCTTCATCGCGATCTTGCTCACCATCTCCAGCAGCTCTTTCCAGGTGTATGTGTACTCCCGGCCCTTTCGCAGCTGCGCGGCCTTCAGGCCGGACGCGCCGAAGTCCACATACCACCCGCTGTCCATGCTGTAACCGCCGCTGCCGAACTCGTCCTTCAGCCACTCGATATAGCTGCTCCGCTGGCTGAAGTTCGCCGCGGTGTTCGATTCGACCAGCGCTCGGAGGCGGAGGCGTCCGCCCTCGAAGCCGCTGCCGCGCTTGGCAATCCGCGCAAGGCGGTCTTCCCGCTCGCCCTCCTGCACGGCCTCATCGCCCAGAATCTCGAAAACGTCAATCTGGTGCTCAGTCATGCCCGACGCCTCCGCGCTTGGCCAGCTCGGCCATCATGCCGCGGATGGCTGCCTCGGCATCGGTGAGGAGATGCAGCAGGCAGCTCGAGCCGTAGCAGTCATAGCAGCATTCCTCGCAGCGTTCCTCGCCCCATTCCTGGCACTCGCCGAGCGCCTGCAGCAGCCGGGCGAGCTCTCCCGTGTCCCTGATGTCCATGTGTGCCTCCTGTGTGTCATGCGCAGAGGATCCTCAGCGCCTTCGGAATTTCCTCCAGCAGGTCGCGCCACGCTTCGGCGCTCATCTCGATCGCACCGCAGACCAGGCTTTCCACCCTGATCAGGCCGGTGATCTGGTTGATGGTGTACGTTGCGCATTTGCCCGTGATCTGGCTGAAGGTGAAGTCTTCAGGCAGCTCCGCCGGGATGGCCTCGCCGGCTTTGTCCGGCTTGAAGGCTATCTTCTCCGCGTCAACGGTGACATGATCCTCCGGCTCGTCCTCCTGCTCTTCCCCGGTCTCCGGCGCTTCCTGGCCCTCCAGCTCGAGCACGATCCGCCGGGCCGTCATGTGTGCCACGCCCAGCAGCTTCGCAACCTGGTTATATCCGCCGCCGGCAGCCCGGATTTTCCGGATGCGTGCGATCTGTTCCTCCGTCGGCTGGAACTTTTCGCCCTTGGCCATTTTCTCTTCCTCCTCGATCATCTGGATCGTGATCCTTCCTGTGTGCATCTCGCTCACGGCCTGATTGTAGGACATTCCCTTTTTCCGCTCCTCGAGCAGCTTCTCGAGCCAGTCATCCGGGCGGTCTCTCCAGCGGGTCACGCGGCTTGCGCTGCTCGCAGGGCGCTTCAGGCCTTCCTTCTCCGCCCGGCGCATGCACGTCCATGAGCAGAAAAGCACGTAGCCTCCGCGCTTGTGCATCTTGTACACCCAATTTCCCGTGTAAGAGAAGACCTTCCCGCAGATCGGGCATTTGCCGTCGCCTGTGTAGAAGAGCCCGGCATAGCTGCGGTCGATGTCAGACAAGGTTGTTGCCCTCTTCCATGATGGCCACGCGCTCGTCCAGCTCCTCCAGCCGGTCGGCTGCCGCAATGATCACGGGGACGTCACGGAGATGATTGATGATGCCCACTTCCGCGATCTTCCGCAGCTCCCGGATGATCGTCAGGGTGTCCATGGATTTTCCTCCTCTCGGCATAAGAGCACCAGTGCTCCGGCTCCACGATGAGCCAGAAATTGTCGGTTGACTGAAAAGCGCATTTGGAGTGCTTCGGCCTGTACCAGCGGCACTCCGCACAGATGATGATTGTCCGCATCATGCACCGCCTCGCACGTCGATCAGGCCTGCCTTTGCGGCCAGCAGGGCGCAATGGCAGACGTAGGTGTCGCGCCTTCGCCGGACGGTCTGCCGGCTGACGCCCAGGGCGCAGCAGATTTCCTCCTGACTCTTGCCCTCGCGGTAGAGCAGCCTGGCGATCCGGCCCTCCGGGGTCAGTGCGCCGAAAAGCCTGTCCATCTGGGCGAAGACCTTCAGCCACTTCTCCGCGCCGGCGAGCTGCTCATGCGCCTGCATCAGGATGTCCGCGCCGGCTGCCGTTCGGTCGCCCGGCGTGCCCTTCCCGGAGACGCGATCCGCGACAGGCGAGCGGATGTCCGTCGCCCTGGCCTCGGCCGCCGCGAGCGCGGAGCGTGCCTCCGGCAGCAACGTGCGCCGCCGTCTGAGCATCCGCTCCGTCTCGCGGTAGACCTCCAGCGGGATGTACAAGGCTATCCCTCCTCCCAGTGCTGCTCGTCCGCCCGCTGCACGTCCTCCCATGTCTCCACGCCGGCCTCGCGCCAGCGCTGGAGGATGGTCACGGCATAGGCGAAAGGGTCTTTCATCGGGTGCTTTTCCTGCGCCGCTGCCGTCCGCTTCAGCGCCTCATGCACCAGCTCCGGATGATACTTTTCGCACAGGGATGCCGCGCCTGAGGCGGTGGCCACGTCGCCGAAGCGGCCCTCGGCCAGGAAGTGCCGGAGCTGCCGGAGGCTGAACTCGGCCTCGCGCCCTCGCGCACGCGCCTGCAGCAGACTCCCTGTCCAAATATCATCATCATCCCTTGGATTCGGATTGGATTCGGATTGGATTGGATTACGGGGACATTTGCTATCACTTGATATCAATTGATATCCGATGCCGTCAGATGCTTCTTTTCCGCTGCCGGGTGCCGGGTACTTGCTCTTTTTCGCGCGAATCTGCTGGTGACGATCCCATGACTTCATCTGCAAGAAGGGCTTTCCATCCACCTCGTAGAGGATTACCAGTTCCGCAGAGGATAGCGCTTGAATGGCCTCCGCAATTACGCTCGACCGCATATCTTTCAGCGGGAAGAGCTTCGCTTTCAGCACCGCCGGACGCGCGTCAAGGCGTCCGTAGTCATCGCAATTGACAATCAGCCGATAGAACACAGTCTCCTGGAAAGCCGTCAGCGCATCGATGGAATCAGATGTGCAGATGCTTTCACGGATGATCCTGTTCGGCATTTGTGTGTCCTTCCTTGCCCTTGCCGGCTGCCTCCCTCGCCAGCTCGATCTCGCGGAAGCGCACCCGCTGCGCCCTCACCCTCAGCTCCCACGGGCTGGCCTGGGTGAAGATGCAGCAGTGATCTCTGTCGGGTGAGATCAGCTTTCCGCCGGAGAGAGCCGAGCAGGGGCGCTCTTGCCGTTCCGGGTGATAGTAGCAGCAGTGGTTACAGAGCGGGTTGACCTCGGGCATTCCTCATTCCGTCTTCTTTCCCCTTCCTTTGATTTCGATGCCGGCTGCGCGGAGCAGCTCGGTGATCCTGTAGTAGCCGACGTGATACTGCTTGCTGATCTCCGAGGCCGGCACGCCGTTCAGGTAGGCCTCGACGATCGCTTCCCGGCTCGCGTTCAGCATCTCGTCCGTCTGGGTGCTCCTGGGCCGTCCGCGGACGCCCTCCTTCGCGATCACGTCCGCGATCTTCGCCCAGCCGATGTGATACTTCGCGCAGACCTGCTTCCTCGGCATCCCCGAGGCCACATCCTCGGCGATGGCCTTGCGCTGCTCCGGCGTCAGCTTCTTCTTCCGTCCGTCCGGCTTCAGGCCTTCCTTCTCGCAGTGCCGGAGGCAGGTGTAGGAGCAGAGGATTTCCCCTCGCCACTTCCAGCTCCAGATGTCCTCATCGTGCAGCTCGAAGGTCTTCCCGCACCGAGGGCACTTCGCCTTCCGCGTGCCGGTGAAGAGATAGCCGGCGCGATCCCAGTCGAGCGGCCATGTGGAGCCGCTATTCTTCGGCAATCACCTCGCCCCCGTTCAGGTAGAATGGGCATTGATCCTTCCGGATGTCCTTCGGCGTCTGCCGGAGGCCGATCACCTGATGCAGCGCCTTGCACAGGGCGCAATGCCTGGCCGTCTTCGCGCTGCCGTCGCAGGCCATGTCGCAGTGATCCTGCATGACCGTGTTGGCCATCAGCAGCAGCGACCGGCTGTCAATGTTGGTGTAGCCCTCGCTCTTCGCGGCGTTCAGGCTGATGAACATCGAGCGCGTGTTCGCGTTGAGGGTCTTTTTCTGGGCGAGGCTGATGCCTTCCGTCAGCCTCGCCACGATGCTTTCCAGCAGGCCGAGCGCCGCGCGGTACTGCCGGACGCCCTGGGCCTTGCACAAGGTTCGGAGCATTTTCTCACCGCTGCCGAGGAGCTGCGCAGCCGTCATCAGCAGGATGAGCCCTTCCATCTCATAGCCGGTGATGCGCCTGTAGCCCATTTTCTGATCCAGGGCCTCCAGATCGCGCCGGCTCATGTCCTCGATGCGGATTTCCCGCTGGACGTGCCACCCGTCACTCATCAGGTCATCCCCGCCTCGAGGAAGCTCTCGATCCGCGTCAGCTCCTCCGCGCACTGCGCCGCGCGGGTGCGATAGGCCATCTCCCTGTCGTCCAGAATGTCCCTGGCCTTGTTCATCAGGAGGACGCACTCGCGGTCGCTGATCTTCCTGATGTTCGGGCAAGTGCTGTAGGCAGCCTCGCGGAGGATGCTGTAGCGGATGCCCGTCGCCTCGGCCAGGTCTTTCAGGTTCCAGAATGTCATCTTCTCCACCTCGTGCAAGTCCATCCATGTCTGCGCACAGGTCATGTGTGTCAGTCCTTCCTGTGTGTCGTGCCGGATGGCCGCTCTCTGTCGGCTCCGTTAATCCGGCGGGTTACTCCTCGCGGTGTTCGGCGCTTTCGCCGAGGGCGTCGGTGAGGAGGCTGTCAGCGAGATTCTTCGTGCCGGCTGCCATCTCCCGGACGCCGGTGCTGAAGCCGGTCAGATAGGCATGAGCGATCAGCGTGCCCTCGGAGCAGGCGTCTTCGTCGCTCATCGTGTGCGGGGACGGATACGAGTAGACCGGCTCACCTTCCCAGATCAGCTCCATATCGTCCATCATGTGGCCCTCGCGCCGCGTCCGCTTCAGCGTGACGCCCTCGCTGAGCTCCAGCCTGACGATGTTATCTTCCATGCGATCCCTCCTGTTGAATCGTGTAGATGATTGATGATGCCGGTGGAAGGTGCTGCCCCTTCCGCGCGCTGCACGATGCCCATGAGGACGGCTGCCGAATACCGCCCCGCCGGACGCGCCACCTGGTGACCGGCGTGCGGGGAGAAGCTCTCCCCTGCAGGTCAGATGATTTCGAGGCTCATCAGGAAGGCCCAGCCCTCGGAGATGTCCTGGGCGACCTTCTCGGCCTTCTTCATGGTGAGCGCGTCGGTCTTGTCCATCTTGTCATCCAGCGCGGCGGGCGCGATCCGGGTCGCCGCCTCCGCGCCGTGCACGAACTGCTCAATGTCCTCATCGGACACCTTGCCGTGTGCGAGCCACATCTGGCCGTAAACGTAGGTGAGATAATCGAGCAGGCCTCTGATTGTCATGGTGTGTCTCCTTCCTGTGTGCGCGTCACTGGCCGGCGTCCCGGCGCTGCGCTTCCTCGAAGATGTCTGCCGCCTTGCTGAAGATCGTGACCAGGGCGATGATGCGCGGCAGCGTCGCTTCTCCCCATGTGATGCCGGTCACCTTCTCCGCCTTCATGTCGTAGCAGACGGAGAGCGGGATGTAATGCCGGTCGTCCGGCGGTCTCAGTGTGTCCATGAGAGCCTCCTCAGAGCAGCTTGCGCTGCGAGTACCATTCCTTCTCCAGCGCTTCGAGCTCCACGCGGTTCATCAGGCCGATGTGATAGCAGATTTCCAGCGCCCCGCAATGCGTGTAGTACCAGCAGAGCCTCGTCTCGCGGTTTTCGCTCTTCATCATCTCCAGGCACTCCGCCCGGTCGGCCTCGAGCTTCTTCTTCACATTGTCGTCCATGGTGTGTTCCTCCGGTGTCAGTCCGATTCGTCTTCTTCGATGAGGTCGTCCACGGTGCAGCGGAGCGCCTTCGACAGCTTGTACAGCGTGATGATGGTCGGATACTTGACGTTCTGCGACTCGATCTGGCTGATCATGGCCTGCGGGACGCCGGAACGCCTGCACAGCTCCCACTGCGTCAGCCCGCGCCTGCTGCGCATCTGCTTCAATGCCACCTGCATCATCTAACCCCCCTTTCGCTCGGTTATTCCCGATTCGCTAATATATTAATCCTGTTTCGCTTGTCTGTCAATAGTCAAAGTTATAATTTAGCGTTATAATGCTAATAGGGAAAGCAAATAAACAGAGGAGGAGGAAAGCATGAGCAGTGACGTCGGAGAACGCATCAAACAAGAGCGACTGCGTCAGAAAATCAGCCAGAATAAACTTGCCCAGGCTGCCGGCATCGGCCAGACCACTCTCAGCGCCATCGAATCCAGCACAAAAAGCCCGAACGTTGACACGATCCGCCTGCTGGCATCCGCCCTCGGCTGCTCTGTCGCGGAGCTGCTGGGAGAAGCACCGCCGGCGCGTCTCCGGGAGGATCAGACGGAATGCGCGACCGGAGAAGAAGCGGAGCTCCTCGGCATCTGGCGTCAGCTCAGCAGCGCCGGGCAAAACATCATCCTGGCCACGGCCAGGGCTACCCTCCAGCAGGAGGGCATGAGAAAAGCCGCGTCTATGTAATGGACGGAATCATTCACATTTAGGAGGAGAAAACCATGAAGAAGATCGTTGTCCTCATTACATCCGTGCTGCTGCTCGTCAGCATCGCAAGCGCCGCGGAAGACCTTGATCTTTCTGTCTACAGCTTCGAGGAGCTGGCCGCCCTCCGTGATCGCATCCAGCTCGAGATGATGTCCCGTGATGAATGGCAGGAAGTGGAAGTCCCTCAGGGCGTCTATCAGGTCGGTGTCGACATCCCCGCCGGAAAATGGACGGTCACCTGCCGGAAAGGGCAATACACAGAGATCAGTTTCGGAACAAAGCTCGACAACAGCGGAGACACGATCGCATTTGACTTCGGCGGCGTGTATTCTCTGTATAATGCGGCCTACAATCCGGCATACAAGTACTACTCGAAGGCCGACGGGAATCCGCTGTCATATACGCTGGACGCGAAGGATGGATATTGGGTGGTTGTCGCCGCGTCGCCTGCCATCTTCGCGCCCTACACAGGCAAGCCTGATCTTGGTTTTAAGTGAGGATAACATGGGCAAGGTTATCGGCTATGCCCGCGTGTCCTCGGATGAGCAGGCTCTCCACGGCGTCTCCATCGATGCCCAGCGTCAGATCATCCAGGCATACGCGCTCATGCACCAGCTCCCGGAGATCGAAGTCTATGTGGACGCGGGCTTCAGCGGGAAGAACACCAACAGGCCGGCCCTCCAGCGCCTTCTCGCGGATGTCCGCGCCGGCGGTGTGGAGACGATTGTCGTCTGGAAGCTCGACCGCCTGAGCCGCTCCCTGCGTGACACGCTGACGATCCTCGAGGACGTTTTCGCGCCCGCCGGCGTCACGCTCTTTTCGGTGACGGAAGCCATCGACACTTCCACGCCGTCCGGGCGCATGATGCTCAATATGCTGGCCAGCTTTGCCCAGCTCGAGCGCGAGCAGGATTCCGACCGCGTTGTGATGGCTCACAAGCATCTCGCGAAGGACTGCCGCTATCTGGGCGGGCATATTCCGCTCGGCTATCTGGTGGACGAAGAGAAGCACTTTCAGCTCGATCCTGTCACCGCGCCCATCGTCCGGCGCGTCTTTGAGATGTATCTGAGCGATGCGGGATACACGCAGATTCTCCGGTATCTGAACGGTGAAGTCTTTCAGTTTGCGCACCGAAAAGCGCCCTGGAAGAAATCAGACCTCAATTATCTGTTGAATAACTCAATCTATGCGGGCATCTATGTGCACAGGCTCGGCGCGGACAAGCGCTCGAAGGTCACCAGCCCGGAGACGGTGCGCGTCCCCGGCGGTGTCCCAGCGATCCTCACCGAGGAGGAATGGCTGCGCGTCTGCGACAAGCGCGAGGGCAACAGGAAGGACTGGCGCATGATGAACAAAAAGCATCTTGATCTGCTGGCCGGCCTGACGGTCTGCGCCGTGTGCGGCGAGCGCTGCAGGATCGCCTCGCGCGGGAAGGATCGCAACGGCACGATCCAGCGTTATTATTATTGCCCGTCCGGGTGCATCGGCTATGTCCGCATCGAAAAAGCGGAAGCCGCTGTCATTGCCTCCGCCGAAGCCCTGCTCGCCGATGCCGACATTTTCCGCAAGGCGAGCGCCATCTATAACCAGTACGCCGACGGCAGCGCCGAGGATAACGCCGCCGAGGCTCGCCCCCTGCAGGATCAGCTCCGCGAGCTTGCGAAGCGCCGGGCAAACCTTGTTGACTTCATCGCCGCCCACGGCGACACATCCGATGCCCTGGCTGCCGATCTGCGCACAATCACCGCCGAGCAGCAGCGCCTCACCGACCGCCTTGCCGCCCTCCAGCGCCCGCCCGTCCGCGTCAATCCTGAGCGCTTCCTCGATGCCCTGCAGAATGTCAAAAAAGAAACACCGCGCGAACTCTGCCGGGAGGCAATTCACACGGTGTTCTCCCGCATCCGATGCTCTCAGGATCGCATCGAAGCGGATTTGGCAATAGATTGTGTGGTGGAGATGACGCGCCTACATACAGTCTATTGTGCAGGCAGGTGCTCGGTGGTGGTGACGCACAGGGGGAAGGGGGTTTTCAGGCGGGTGCTGAGGGGGAAGGGGTGAGGCTTATTCCTCTTCTTCTTCCTCCAGATCGGGCGGCACGTACTGCGCGGCCTTCGCCCCGGCCGCGTCTGCCAGGCCCTCGCCGATGATGTAGGCCACGACGGCAGCGCCGGCCATGATGATGGCGGCGACCTGCGCGGCGGTCTCCTCCGTGCCGTGGAAGGCCACGATCAGCATCGTCACAAATTCCGCGATGGCCGTCCAGAACTTCCGGGACGTCAGTTTGGCCTTCCAGTTGATCTCAGTCATGGTGTTCTCCTCTCTCCGGCTGCATGGCCGGCAGTCGACGTGTCTGCTCCACGATGTCAGTCACAGTGCCGTTCCCGCCGAGGGCGTGGTAACTTTTGTACAGGTCGCCGATGGTGTCCCGCAGGCGCGGGCCGCACCACCCGTCCTTCAGCGAGCGCTCGCACTCGCTCATGATCTGGGCGCGGAGGAGGCTGCGCACGCCGTCCCGGAGGGCCGCGTTCTCCTCCTGCTGGCGCTTGACCTTGCTGCTGAGGCCCTTCCACAGGGCGATCAGGGCCGCGCCGAGGATGCCGAAGATCCACTCGATCCAGTATTTGGTAACAAACTCAGGCATTGGAATCATCCCTCTCCCGTTCAATGACCGCGTTCGGCCAGTCGTTCTTCACCGCCCGGGTCTGAGGCTCTGTCAGCCCGCGGATGGTCGCTACGTACGTCTCTTCGTCCATGACTGCCACGGCCCTGTCCAGCGCCGCCCAGGTGAGCGGGCCGACCACGCCGTCGGCGGTCAGGCCGCGGGACGCCTGGAAGGCCCGCACGGCGGCGAGCGTCCTTCCGCCGAATACGCCGTCGGCCTGCCCCGCGCCGAGGTAGCCCGTCTCAATGAGAAGCTCCTGCGCCTCCTTCACGAGATCGCCGGTCGCTCCCCGGCGGATGGTGTCGCGTGTCGGTGTCGGCATATCCCCTTCCTCCTCGCTGTAATCGATGCACGACAGCTCGCCCCAGCACGGCCAGCGGGAGAGCGGGGACGCCACGACGCCCCAGCGCGTGCCCTTGGCCTCGATGGTGATCCCGCCGCCGACATACACGCCGACGTGATTCCACGGCTTGTTCTTCGGGCCGTGATCCTCAAAGACCGCCGTGCCGGGTTTGATGGGCTTGCCGTCCGTGCGCCGGCCGTTCTTCAGGTCGCCGAATGCGCTGCAGAGCCGGTGCTGGGCGCTGGAGGAGTGCGGGAGCGTGACGCCGAGCTGCGCAGCTGCGACTTTCAGCAGGCCGCTGCAATCGACTACACGTTTCCCGATCCACTTGCTGCCGTATGCCTGCGTCTGCTTGTTGTTCTCCCTTGTTCCGCGCTTCTGCTTCTGCGCCGTCCAGACGCCGCCCAGTTCGCCCCAGATGTAGCCCCATCCCTCGCGGAGCGGGATATACACCTGCTTCACGAAGTCCGCGGCTTTCATCATGCGATCACCTCCCCCGGACGCACGCGTGCATCAGGCTTTCTTCCTCCCGATGCACGCGTGCATCATGTGCGTTACCCGTTCGGATGCAGGCTGTCGATCAGCCACTTCAGGTCGGTCGGGCCGGAAACGGAGATCGTGCCGTTATTCGTCCAGACGTGGTTGAGCTGCGCGGGGGACGCGGCGCGGAGGGTGGACGGCGAGAGCGTGACGGTGAAGGGAACGGCCAGCGGGTAGACCAGCGTGCAAGGCGTTCCAGCGGCATACTGCTCTTGCAGGAACGTGTTGGCCTGTGCGACTGTGACATCAGCCCCCGGGAAAACGAGCCTGAGCTGCAGTTTGCTGCTACTCGAGATATAGCCGGTGAAACCAAACGTATCGGAATGGTTCGCGGATACCGGCAAGCCGTGCGAAAAGGTAACATTTTCCCCAAGCGTTTCCGCTGAGACCCATGAACTCGGGCCAAGGCCAAAGAGAGTGCCGTCTGATGTACGAATCCCATAAAAGTTCGATGACTCGACAGTTCCAGACGCTGTGCCTTTCGATGTGATAGCCAGTCCCTCCGTTACGCCATCCAGCACGAGGCAATTATGCGTCACCTTGACCGTCCCTGTCTTGCTATCATACTCGCCACCATACACACCATCAGGAAGCGTGACGGTGACGGCGTACCCAGTCCAAGGCTTGAACGCTGTAGCCGTCGAACCAAGCTCCAGCTTCGGCCAAAACTTACCGCTGATAGCCGTGCCAACCGTTGCATTGCTATTCGCACGGAGGATATACTCAACGCGCATACGTTCGGAAATGGTGAAGGTCGCATCATTGCTTCCGGTATACGCACGAGCCAGAATCGTGCTGCCGCCATACGGACGAATGTAAATTTCGTTCACGTTCAGACCGCCAGCACCATTGCCGGACAGCGTATACGTCCCCGCTTCAAGCCAGATGACAATGGACGAAAAGCGCGTAGAAGAACAGGCAATATTTGCAGCGCTTGGAGTCCCGCTGTAGCTGACAGAGCCGTCATCGTTCGGAGTGAATGTCACGCCGTTGACCGTTTCTGCCTTGGTGAACGGCATAAGCAAGTTTTCTCCGAACCTCGTGACCGACACGCTCTCCGGCGCAGTAATCGGCCGGACATTGCTCGGGGACGGGTCGCCGCTTCCGGCCTGCACGGGGGCGATGTGCTCCACGAAGTCAATCCGGCTGTCCTTTACCGGGTGCACGGCCACGAAAGCGCCGGTCGCGGTGTAGGGATAGCCGGCGGCGTTGACCTGCGTGTCGATGGTGTCCTGCAGGGCGAGACGGGCGGTGTCTGCGGCTGCCGCGGCGGTGTTCGCGTCGCGGGTGGCCTGAATCGCGTTGTTCAGGGCCTCGGTCAGGTTGGACAGGCTCGGAATGACCGTGCCGTCTTCCACCCACTCCGCGCCGGAGGTCGTCCTGTACACGTTCGCAACAGCGGCCCAGAGCACCATTTCCCGCGAGCCGGTGGTCAGGTAGACCGCGATGGTCAGGCGGCCGGGGGCTTCGTAGCACATCTGCGTGAGGGTGACAGAGACAACGTTCCCGGAGAGCGTGCCGGTGAGGACGCGGGTCACGCCGTCGGAGCGGAGCACCTTTGCGGTGACCGTGCCGGAGACGGAAGCGGCGGATCCGTCCGCGTTCAGGCAGGTGATCTCGATCGTGTGCGCCTCGGCCTCGGCCTGAAAAGCCGTGCCGGTCAAGTTGGCCGGGACGACCGGCACGCCTTCCTGCCAGACGCCTTTAATCAGATTCGCGTTCATTGGCGGTGTCCTCCTTTTTGAACTGGTCGATCACGGCGGCGATGGCCTCGATGGCCGAGGTCATCCTTTTCATGGGCTGATACCCGGTGAGCGGGATCTGCTGCAGGGTGGAAATTGTCGCCTCGAGGGTCTGAATGGTGTCCATGTGTCTCCTCCTTAGACAGGGAACGTGGCGGTGCTGGTGCCGGAATTGACATTCTGATACGTCACGCGGACATTGTCTGCGTCGATCATCTCCGCATGGAAGACGCTCGGCGCGGTGAGCGTCTTTGAAACGCCGCTGTACTGCCATGATCCGCCGTCGTACTTGATCCAGATGTAGCAGGTGACGCTGCCGATCTTCCTGACGGGGACGGCGTTGAAGTCCGTCGCAGAGCCGCACATGCTGTACTCCAGCTTGGACGGGTCGAAGGACGTGCTGGCCGCGTTCACGGTCACGCTGGAGAAGCCGATCTTCCCGGAATCCGGCGTGATGGTCTGGGCGCTGGTTGTCGGTGTGACGGTCTTGGTCTGGAGCAGCGAGGCCACACTCGCCGTCAACGTCTTGGTGTATCTGGAGGTGGGCGCGGTCTGGCCGGAGTTCAGCGACCGGAGCGCGATCGGAATGTCCACGGCGGACGCAATGGAAGACTTCGTCACGCTGCCGTTCGTCACGATCTCGCAGTCAACATCGTGTGCGCCGTAGGACGTGCCGAAGCCGATGCTGTTTGTGTTCCCCTGAGGCGAGGCGCTGACCGTATAGACGCCACCACTCCACGCCCCTGACAGGGTGGTGGCTCGGCTAAAAGTTTCCGTGTGCTTCGTGCCGCCCGTGCCGCCGTAGGTGTACCACTCCAGCGTGTAGGTGTTCCCGCTCTGCGTCAGGCTGATGTCGCGGACGCCCAGGAGCATGGACTGACCGTTCACGTAGATGTTGGCATTGCCCAGATTGCAGCCGCCGTTGTCGATGGTCAGGCCGTGCACGGTGATGTTGTTCGCCGCGAGATAGGACGCGGTGACATAGCCTTCCAGATTCACTTTGTCGGCGCTGATCGTCACGCTGGACGCTTCCCCGCCGCCGTTGATGGCTTTGATCAGCACGGAGCCGGGCTGCACCTGCACCTTGCCGTAGGCGATGGGCGTCGATTCGCTGCTGTTGTTGATCTGGGAGATCAGCGTCGCGGAGTCTGCCTTGAGCTGGAGCGCGGAGGAAAGCGTCGAGGAAGATCCCCTCGCCGCCGTGACCTCGGCTTCGATGCTGTCCGCGGTCTGCTTGATCTGGCTGGTCAGGTTATACAGCGAGCCTTGCGCCGCATTCGGGTCGAGAACGTATTGCTGCGTGTCCTCATCCCACACAAGCCCCGTTGCCCGGACGGTGCTCGTGATGTGATCGCTGGCAACCTCGATGCCGCCGTAAAGACTGGTTATGCCCTGCTCGAGGCTGTAGATTCTCACGCCGGTATGCGCGTCCATCTCAATGCCGGACTGCCACATCTGCGTGACGCCCGTGCCGTCAACGGCCTCGAGGCGGTCTGTCACAACCTTGCTCCACTTGTCCAGGTCTTCCTTTGCCGCCGCGCCCATGCCTGCCAGCCCTTTTGCGGTAGCTTTCAGAATGGACATATTCTCCGTAAACGGGCTCAGGGCATTGCTCAGGCTGAAGCGCACGCGGTCAGGCTCGCCCAGGGCGTCCGGCCACGACAGCGCCACCACGCGCTCGGTCATCGCGCCGTAGCCCTCAATGACCGCGCTGCAGAGCGTGCCGAGCTGAATCTTGTCGTAATCGTCGCCGGTGAGGCGGTACAGGTCGACGCCGGAGATGCTCACGCTGACCACGGGCTGGGCGCGTTCGGCGAGAATCCGCTGGGCGTACTGCTCGACGGTCGTGCCGGCAGGCAGCTCGTCCTGCTTGATGTCCGCGGTCTTCACAATGATGCCATAGGCGGTTTGGCTGGCCGTGTTGTTGTACGTGGTGACGGTCTGGCTGCCGCTGGTGGGCGTGTAGGAGACAATCAGGCGGTTGCACATCTCCTGATCCGTCGCGGAGATGCTCATCGATTCGATGTTCCGGGAGAGCCGGACGCCGCACGCGGTCGCGGTCGGGAGCGCGGCCAGCGAGAGCGTCCAGGGCGTGGTGGTGAAGTCAAATGTCCACCAGTAGCCCGGCTCGGCCTCTCTGACGGTCTCCAAAAGCGACCACAAATTCTGGTAGTTGGGCCGAATCTTCACGGTCTTGCTGAGGGCGCACGTCCCGGCCTGCCATCTCGCGGTGGTCTGCTTGCTGAGGATGTCGGTGATCCACGCCGAGGCGGTCTTGCTGACGTCCTCGGACGCGGCCTGCGGGTACACGTCGTCCGCGAGCGTGTCCGCCGCGCCCATGAGCTGGACGGTCTGCCGGTCGCGGATGTCCTCGGCGAGGCTCACGACGCGGAAGATGCCCGCCGATCCGCGGGGCGTGTACAGCTCCAGCAGGTCGCGCATCGCGAGGCGGTCTTCCGTCGCCGGGAGGACGAGCGTCGCTTTCGGCAGGTCTTCCGTCGTCAGGTCAATGGCCAGCGAGACCGCGTTCAGCCGGCGGACTTCCGCAAGGCTGCTGTTCAGGAGACGAGGCTGACGGGTCATTCAGTCCCGCCTCCCTCCGCCTGCTCGCCCAGATTGTAATACTCGCCGCGGATGGGCAGCGTGTCGCCCAGCTCCGGCGGGAGTGCGTCGAGGTTCCAGATTTCCCTGATCTCATTGCGCGTCATCAGGCCGCGGTCGGCCATCTGGGCGGAGACGCGCAGCTTGTCCTGACTGCTCATGTACTGCAGCCGGTTCGCGCTGACAAAGACATGATTGCCCAGGGTGATCTCGCGGTCGGTGAAGGTCATCCGGGTGAGGACTTCGGAGAGCTGGATCGCGAACCACTCGAGGGCGCCCTCGTAGAAGGCCGCCCAGGCGTCGCCGATGCAGGAGTTCTGCAGGACATCCTTATTGACGCCGAAGTAGCTGTAGACGCTCTGACTGATCAGCTCCATCTGAGCCGCGTCGAGCGTGAAGGGGCGCTGGTCGATCTGCTTGATCTCTTTGTACTCCGCCGGGAAGAGCAGCAGGCCGCCGGACTCGCCGCGGAGATTGTTTTCGTTGAACCGCTGCCGCTCGAGGGCGAGGTCTTCCGGGTCGGTGAGCGTGCCCACCTGAGCCATGAAGCGGAACGTCGCCCCGTTCTTGATGCCTTCCCGGATGCCCTGCCGCTGCATGGAGAGCAGGCCCATGATGCCGGAGAGAGCGCCGTTGCCGTCGCCGAAGTAATCGTCGCCGTACTGGTGCTTGGTCAGAATGCCGGCCTCGGCGAGCGGGAGCGCGGCGGTCTTGCCGTTCGTGAAGCGGCAGCGCAGCCACGGCTCGCCGTGGACGTCAATCAGCTCGCACTGGGACGGCAGCACGGTCGCATAGCCGGCGACCTGGCCGTACTCGTCCAGCACGGGGACGATCACGCAGTTGTTCTGCATCTCGAGGATCGTCCGGGCGCGGTAGAGGAATTGCTGCCACGTCTGCCAGCCATTCGGGGCGGTCTGCATCAGCTTCCGCAGGTGCGGACGCGCGGTGCCGGCGAACTTGACCGAGAGCTTGGACGAGTGCCGGGCCAGCGCGTCGATCGCGCTCCGCACGAGATCAGACTCGTAAAGCTCACCGCTCCACGATGTGAAGTGCGGCTGGTAGGCCGTGAGCGCCTGCCACTGGGTCTGGCTCGCCGGCTGCCTCGGCCTGCCGAAGATTTTCTCGAAAAGTCCCATGTTTCTCACCTCACATCAGGGCGTTGACCACCCACTCATAATGGGTGAAGCCGGTGTCGTTCTCGTACTGGGTGCTGTTCAGCCTCCACGCAGCGCCGAGGGCGTCAAGCGTGTTCTCGATCAGGGCCATCTCAGGCAGGCCCTTGGCATAGCGAACAAACAGGTCAACGGTGCCTTCCCAGACGCGCTCGGTGTGCTTCCCGTCGGAGATCAGGTCACGCCTGCCGTCGGCGGCATACACGCCGTACACGACGGGCGGTTCGCTGTCGTCGAATCTCCACCCGCCCTCGGCGAAGGGGATGCCCTGGGCTTCGAGCGCCTGCAGCGCTTTGCCCAGCTCTTCCCATGTCGGCATATTCATCCCCTCTCTTTCTCGCGCTGGAGGACGAGCTCGATCCCGTCCGCCTCGGTGATGTACGTGCGGAGGATGCGGTAGCGCGTGCCCTCCAGATCGCAGAGCGGCTCGTGCTGGTACTCGAAGTCATGCTTCAGGATCAGCACGATCTCCGGGCGCAGGCCGTGCGCGAGGGCCTCGTAGCTCTCCCGCATCCCCACGCTGCGGATAGAGGCGAAAACCTGCCTCCGGGTCTCCGCGGGCGCGTCATAGATGCCCCGCACACCCGGCACAGGCTCCACCAGATAAGCCACGGTCTCCCGCTGCATGGTCGTCCCTCCTCACCAGGTCGTGTGGCCGGTCGCGTGCATGAGCTGGGCTTTCTGCGTCTCGTAGGACGCCGCCAGCCGGTCGTAGTCCGCCGGGCTTCCGAAGTGCGCCCGGACGTAGGTCTTGACGGCCTGACACTCCAGCGGGTCGGTCAGGTCTTCCAGCGAGCTGGCCGCGGTGATGCCCGCGATCTGGAGATCAGCGATGCCGGCCATGGCCAGCGCCCTGATCTCCGGCTCGTAGACTTCGCTCGTCACACGCAGCGCGAGCTTGATCTCATCGACTGTCATTTCTTGCCCTCCGTGATCTTTGAAATCTCCGCTTCCGCGGTCTGTACCATGGATGCCTGGGCGGTGTCCTTCACGGCGCGGACGGTCAGCCGCATGAAGGGATGCTTCGCGCGGACGCTGGAGCCGGACTCGAGCGACCGGGCTATCATGGCCAGCGGGACGCCCTTCGGGAAGCCCGGCTCGGTGCGCCGGGTGTAGCCGTTGAAAGAGATCGCGGTGGTCTCCGCGTCGCCCTTGCTGTCGAAGCGCGCGATGCCGACGCCGGCGGCGAGATCGTCCCGGTCTTCCTCGGTCAGGCCGGTGAACGGGTGGCCGGTCGGGCTGTTCTCTTTCGGCGTGCCCACGGGGAGCTGCATCACGGCTGCCTTCACGGCATCGGCGACCGTGCCCGCGCCGGTGAAGAGCGCCTTCCGCGCGATGTCGGGCGCTTCCGTGCCCAGCCGGGAGAGCATCTCGCCCAGCTCGGATGCGCCGGAATAGCTCATTTTCACAGCCACACACCCCTCGTCTGGAGCTTCAGGCTGATCGACCGGTTCGCGCTCCACGCAATCGTGTGCGTGCCGGGCGTCAGGCGGATGTCATCATCGCTCGCGGCGGTGCGCTTGTTCATGAGGCCGGTGTCGCCGGCGGTGATCCTGAGCAGGTGATGCTCGTCATACCACACGCGCAACGCCGTCCCGGAGGCCACGGAAAGCCCGGTCAGGGCGAGTGTCTGGGCATTGTCCGCGATGAGCGACAGGCGGGTGATGCTCCCGGAGGCGGTCGCCTCGGCCTCGAGCACGGTCTCCGCGCCGGTGGCCACGGTGATCTCTGTCTCCCCGCTGGTGCCGGTGACGGTCGTCGTCCGCGGGTAGGTGTCCACCCAGTAGGGGTATTCGTAGGCCGTCAGTGTGATGGTGAGGCTTGCGTTCCACTCGCGGAGCTTGCCAACGGACGGCAGCGCGGTCGGCTGCACCCAGAGGCGCTGGTCCGGCCTGCTGGAGAGCGTCAGCCAGCCGCCCGCCGACGCCCAGAGCGCCGCGGCCTGCACGATCTGCTGCCGGAGGGCCACGTCGAGGCGCTCACGGGTCGCAAAGGTGATCGTCACCGCGAGCTGCTCCCTGGTGTTCAGCGTCAGAAAAGAGCCGGCGACCGGTCTCCGCGCGGTCTGCTGGCTCATGCTGACGGGTGTTTCCTGAATGTCCTGGATGAGGATCAGGGGATGCGCAAGAGACAACGCTTCCCCGTTCAGATAGGCTTCCTGAGCCCACATTTACGCATTCCCCCTCGGTAGATTCTGGAGCCGTTTGCCAATCTCCGCGTGATAGACCTGCCTCATGCACATCGCGTCGAGCAGCGCGGCCATGCCGTCGATATGCCCGCGCTTGCGGAGCTTCACGAGCTTCTTCCGGTCGGTGTCCGCGGCGATCTGGAGGGCGCTGTCGAGGAAGTGTACTTTCAGGAGGTCGTTGTCGCCGATCCTGAGCAGGCCGTCCTTGATCACGCCCTCTGTCTCGTTGATGATGCCGGTCAGGTTTGTGCCCTGGGTGACGCTGTCGCACTGGAGGCCGGCTGCCTCCAGCTCTTGCACAAGGTACATTGCGGAATACCGGTCGTAGCCGACCTTCAGCGGGTAAATCTTGTATGTCTTCACAAGGTCGACGATCCAGTCACGCACCGCGCGGAAGTCAACCGTTGAGCCGGGGCACAGGTCGAGCAGGCCGCGCGTGACGTATGCGCGGTACGGGAGCTGATCTTCCTTGGTGGCCTCGTCGAGGCGCTCCTCCGGCAGCCAGAAATGACTGATCAAGTTGAGCTTGCCATCGCGCTCGATCAGCACACAGGCCGCCGTCAGGTCGGTGGTGCGGCTCAGGTCGACGCCCACCACGGCATAGCACCGGCGGAAGTCCTCGAGCCGGAGCGGGTCAGAGACGCAGCGGGCCACGTCCTCCGTCCTCAGCCAGGCCATGGAGCTGTTCTGCTTGATGCAGCAGTACTTGGTGAGGAACTCGGCCTTTTTCGAGAGCGAGGACGCGGCGACCGCGGCCTCGTCGATCATCCTTTGCGGGCTGACGCTGGTGCCCATGCCCGGCAGGCTCTTCCTCAGCTCGTTGATGTCGTCCCACTTTTGCAGGTCGTCGATGGTGTACAGGATCGGCAGCAGGCGCGTCTCCCGGCTGTCGCCGGTGAGGAAGGACGTCCCGCGCTTGAAAAGCTCGTCATAGATGCCCTCGTCCTCATAGCCGCCGGACGTGATCATCAGCGTGAGCGGCTGCCGGCGTGCGCCCGTGCCGGAGACCATGACTTCATACTGCTTCAGGCCGCGCGGTCCGGGCCAGGATGAGCCCTCGTCCATCACGGTCAGGTGTGGGTTGTAGCCGTCGGCCTTGCGCTCGGAGAAGGCAATCTTCTGAATGGTGCTGTTGTTCTCCCGGACATACAGGTCGACCTTGCGCGGCTTGGTCAGCGCGGCCAGCTCCGGTTCATGATCCACGGAGAAGCGGAAAGCGCTGTACACCAGATTCGCCTGGTCGAGCTTCGGCGCTACGCAGTAGACCTCCGCGCCGTACTCCCCGTCGCCGTACACCATGTAGAGCATTATGCCGGCGGCGAGGAGCGTCTTGCCGCACTTCCGGCCCACGACCATGAAGACCTCGCGGAAGTGTCGGTTTCCGTCCTCGTCCACAATGCCGAAGATGACGGAAAGCGCTGCTTTCTGCCAGAGCGAGAGCTTCAGCAGCCCGGGCGCAAGGTCGCCTTTGTTGTGATGGCAGAAAGCCTCGATGAATCTGATTGCCTTGTTGGCCTTCTTTTGGCTGAAGATGTACTTCCCGGACTCGATGCCCTGCACGATCTCCTGATACAGGAGGCGCACCCACTTGCCGACGACGATCTCGCCGGAGCAGATCGCCTGCCAGTAAGCCAAAATGAAGTTGTCCAAAATTTCCCCCTGTTTGTCGGTCACGCGTAGCGCCGGCTGGTGAGCTGCTCGGCCATCACCTGTTCAACGGTCGGCGCGATGATCCGGCCCGCGCTCTCGCCGTCAATCTCGACGCTCATGCTGCCGATCGCGCTGACGATCATGCCGGCGATCTGGGCCATGTTCGCGCTGCTTCCCGCGCCGCCGGCGGTCTGCGATGCCGGTGCGCGGAGGCTGATGCCGCTGAGGGCTGCCGTCATGCTCCTGCCGATGAGCGCGGCGCTGTTCTCGAGGCCGATGCCGAAGCCCTGGCCGAAGTACGCGCCCAGCTCCTCAGCCACGGCAGAGGGCGAATGGATCTTCAGCGTCGTGCGCATCGCGTTCTCGACCTGCCGTCCGAGATTGTTCGCAGCAGCGACCGCGCCCGGCGTCGCTTCGATGATGCCGTCGCGGAGGCCGTTCGCGGTCTGCACGCCGGCTTCCTTGGTGCGCTCCTGCAGGGTCGGAATGAACTGCGTCAGGGCGTCCATCCATTCGTCGCCGGTGATCTTGCCGCTCTGCAGGGCCTCCTCCATCTGCTCCTGCGTCACCTTGGCCGGGTCAAAGCCCTTGCCGAAGGCACGCTCCCAGATGTCCAGCTCGGGCACCTGATCGAGCATCTCTTTCCAGTTCTCGGAGAAGAACTGCCGGACGGGGTCGCGGTCTTCCCAGTCGCCCTCCTGCATCTCCTGCAGGGCGTCATATGCGCCCTTGATGATCTCCACGGAGCTGGTGGCCGCCTCTGCCTCGGCTTCCCAGTACGCGCCGTAGCGGGCTTTCTGGTTCTCGTTGACGACCTTGTCCGTAGCACCCAGCACAAGCGCGGAGAAGCCCACAAGGCCGATCGCAGGCGCGGCAGCACCCAGCAGGGACGCCGCCTTGCCTCCGGCTGCCTTCAGGAGGCCGCCCTTGGCTGCCGCTCCCGTCGCGGTGCCGGTCGCCGTGCCGGTCGCGCTGGGTGCGGGCGTCCCCGTGGAGCTTCCCCCGCCGAGGCCCTTCAGCCAGCTCATTTTGTCCGCGGTCAGGTTCTTCAGGTTGCCCATCGCGGTGAAAAGGTTGATGGCCATGCCGAGGCCCTTCATGGACGCGATGCCCACCAGCGCGGTCTGGATGCCGCCGAGCACCACTTCCGGGTGATCCTTTGCCCAGGAGAACGCCTCGCCAATGCTGGTGATCAGCCCGGAAAGGTCGGTCGCAATCTGGTTGAAGTCGATGTCGCTGGTGAGCGTCTCCACCACGGCGGAGACGGCTTCTCCGAGGCCCTCGATGGCCTTCTTGCCCTCGTCCGTGTTCGCCCACTCGGTCAGCTTGTCCGTCACGGTGGTGACAGATTTTGCGATGGTTTCCATCGCGGGGGCGAGGCTGGAAGAGATCGTCAGTTTCAGCGTCGCCGCGGATGTTTCCATCCGCTGGATCGCATCGTCCAGCCCGGAGAGCTTGTCGATCTGATCCTGATCGAGCACATAGCCGCTCTCCTCGGCTTCCTTGACGTAGCCTTCCCATGCTTCCGTTCCTGCGTCAATCAGCGGCAGCAGGTCGCGGTAGCTCTTGCCGAAGATTTCCTGCGCCTTCCGGGCGCGGGCCTCGGCGTTGTCCATATTGTGGAGCTGATCGATGATCCCCCAGAAAACTTCCTCGGAGGATTTGCCGGCGGTGGCCAGACCATCCAGGCCGAAGGGGTCGTCAACCTCCTCGCCGGACATCTGCTTGCGCACCTTGGAAATAGCACCAGCGACCGCGTCAACCTCGGTGTCGACGAACTGAGCAGCATAGCGCCAGCCCTGGAGCGTCTGAGGATCAACCTCCAGCTCCTTTGCCTCAGTTGCCAGCTCGTCCGCCCACTTGCCGCTGTCGGTGGTCATCTCCCACACGGATTTGCCCACGTTCGCGATGGCGATCGCGGCGCGTTTCGCCGTCTCGGTGATGTTCTTGACCGCCGTGTCGAACGCAACGAAGCTGATGCCCTGCAGGGCCTTGTCTGCCTCGTCCGCCTTGCCCTTCATGCCGTCGAACGCTTTGCCGGACTCGTCGAGGCCCTTCTCCGTGTTGTCGAGGGTCGTGTTCATCCGGCTCAGGGTCGCCCTGGCGTTGTTGAGCTGCGTCCGCCACTTCTGGGCCTGCGTGCTGTTCTCGCCGTACTTGTCGGAGGCGTCCTTCACGGCCTTTTCGAGCGTGGAGACGATCTCCTCCTGCTTCTTGATCTCCCGGCGCAGGATTTCCGACCGCGTCCGCACCAGCGTCATTTTGTCGCCGGTGCGCTTGAACTCCTCGGTCGCGAGCGCAAGCTCGGAATCCATCTCTTTGACCGCCGTCGCAGCGTCCCGCATCTGCTTTGTGTAGGACGACGCGCCGGTCACGCTCATTCGGGTCTTGATATCGTTGGCCATGGTTCACCTCCTCCTCATCTCAGGCTGAAAGTGCGGATGAAGTCAGCCTCGACGTCCTCTTCCTCGGTGAATATCCGCCGGAAGCCTCCGCCGAGGAGCTGACCGCCCGCGATGATGTCCTGCAGCAGGGTCAGCGGCATGAAAAGCGCCTCACGCATCGGGATGCCCATTCGGAGCGCCTGGGCGAGGATGATCTCCTCGGTTATCCTGCCGATGCCCTTGCCCTTGTTTTTTTTTCGGGTTCGGCCTCCACGTAGCGCACGCCCGTGATGACCTCCAGAATCGCCGGCACCAGCGCGGCGAGATCGTCCGTGCCGAGGAGATAGGTCAGCGCCTTCTCCGCCGGCGGTTCGTTCACGTCCACCTTGCCGGAGAGCTTCGCCCATTCATAGCCGGCGCGGAGCTGCTCGGCCAGGATCGCAAAGATCAGCTCGTCCGTCGGGTGCTCCTTCAGATCGGCGATGTTCAGCCCGCGTTCTTTGATGCCCATCGGCACGGAGACAGAGTGCGCGATGTAGTACTCTTTCCCGCCGATCTCGATTGTGCGTGTCCTCATGCTTCCTCCCTGTCGTGTTGGTTATGCCTTCGGGAAACTATCGTGACTCCGTGCTTCTGCCTCGGTGTCGAAGTCTTCCATGCTGCACCAGTCGCCCGCGTTGCTGCCTTCCGTCGCGCGGTAGATTTCCGCGGTGAACTCCAGCGTGCGGAACTCGATGCTTTCGCCCTGCGTCGCTTCGTCGAGATCAGGATACTGGAAGCGCACCTTGTACAGCTTTACAAGCCTCCACTTGATCTCGCCCTCGACGACCTTCTTGATGATGAACGAGACGCCGCAAAACGGAATGCCTGCGCCGTCATCCAGCCGGAAAATGTTCCCGGTCTGGTTGTAGAAG
>Ga0326514_10000461_pt1 | contig 27733 bp, 32 predicted proteins | sample 3_2548_0518_D_FD_203653 | JGI IMG/M metagenome (GOLD analysis project Ga0326514, IMG submission 203653) | Bovine rumen microbial communities from UC Davis, California, United States - 3_2548_0518 | ecosystem: Host-associated > Mammals > Digestive system > Stomach > Rumen | place: USA... | reverse complement strand
GCAATCTTGGACTATCTAAGCCAGACATGCAAGAACTTGTATGGACGTGTCCAAACAACTGCCAAGTACCTCTGTATGCACCACCATAGCAGAGAAAGGGGTAGTGATTTAGATAAACTCTTTGCTTACCAATAGAAATTAGCATTTGCATAGAGACATCTTCAAACCGTCTCATAAAACCCTGGTCAACATTGTTCATATCGTGATTCCCCAAGACCAGAAAGATTCTTCCATTCAAGTTATCTAGGATTGAAGTCCACTCTGCGGCACCACCTACAGAGAAGTCGCCAAGATGGAACACGAAATCATCTTTTCCAACAACCTTGTTCCAGTTGCTGATGAGCGTCTCGTTCATTTCTTCTACATCCGAGAACGGCCGCTGGCAATACTTAATGATGTTGCGATGGCCTATATGAGAATCAGCAGTGAACCAAATCCTATGTTCTCTGCTGAACTTTATAATACCTTTTTTTTTCTCCATATGCTACTAATTTTATGATTATCATTCAAATCTTTTTTGTTCATTTCTCAAACTTTGTTCCGTATTTTTTGAAAAGCTGATAGTATGCCTTCATGTTATCAAGTTGGAACCACTCTTTGACGTTGGATGGGTGAGAATCCAAATCATAAATACGAGCTCTCTCCATCGAAAGTATGAACGGAGAATGGCTGGCAATGATAAACTGCGAGTTCAAACGATATGACAGCATCATTATATACTGAGCCAGTTCCTGCTGAAATGCCGGTGACATAGAATTTTCCGGTTCATCTAGAAAATAGAGATTATCAGACCATAGCTTATCCTTGAAATACCTGATAGCTGTTTCGCCATTAGATTCTTCTTCGAACTTCTCTGATAAAGTCTTTCTTACGTAACCATAAAAAGAATTTTGCCCCATTCCTCCTTCATATACATCCTCAAACTTCTCTTGCACAGCCACCTCTCTAAGAAGACTACCCTTCTTGTAGTCCTCATCGATGCCTTTCCGAAACCACTCTTTAACCATTTTATCCGTAGTTGCGTTCTTCTTCCGGACATTTGCTATCTGTTCCATGATATCTTCACTTCGAATCATCATGCTCTCATCTGGAATACTATTATCAGTAAATGTACACATACGAGCATATTTGCTGAAGAACTCATTGGTATTGCCCAGTGTCTTATCTTGTACGCCAATACTCTCTGCAACGATGTTCAGCAGAGTAGACTTCCCACAGCCATTACTACCATAGAAGATTGTGATAGGGGCAAACTCTATTGACTCTATCTGCATCGGATAAACTATTCTGTAAGGATAGACGTGCCTATCTTCTAAATATGGTTGGAAATTCTCAAGATATATTATACTCCTTCTTATTTTTTACGGCGAAGTTAGTAAAAAAAAATAAAGATATCATCTTTTTGAGGGGCCGTTGGTACAAATACCAGCAGAAATGACATGAAAGTTCTTATTATAGTTCTATGAACCTCTTTCATTTATATAGTTCACATTCTCAATTCATAACATAGATTAGACTTCTCATACATAAGAATCTCTACTTTTGTATTATATCAATTCAGAATTGTATCTTTGCAAAAAAAACAAATACATAGAATATGGAGAATTACAAGAAGGGCGATTATATCGCTATCATTACGAATGAACCAATGGTACATTTCATCGAAATGTTTGGTGACGGACTCGATACTGATGATGTTGAGGAGCAAAAGTATATCGCAAGAATCAAAAACGTTATAGATGCAGGCAACTACTTCGTCTATATCCCAAGTGCTGGTTATCGCTGCATTATCAACTCATCTGAGATTCTTAGGAAGGTATCTGAAGAAGAACTTACCGATGATGACAAAGATGATGAAATAGATAATTTCTTTAGCATCACTCCTCGCTTTGTGTATATCAACGAGGACAAAGACATTCCCGGTGAAAACAATAAGGAGAAGTGCGAATCTCTGGCTAGGAAGGCTATGTCAGAGCTCTTCCCGGAAAATATCGTCGTAAGCTGCAAATTCGATGAGTCTGATTATATTAAGGAAGACTTGTTGTCAAAAATAGACTCTTTGATAGAGCGCGAAAACTTTGAGAACAAGCAATTCCTTGAGTCTATCCGGAAGAAAAGAAACCATTTTAAGAAGATGCTTCAGCATCTACGTTTTAAAGAATACTACGAAGTTCAAATCGGTATTCAAGATGAACTCAACAAGAACGCGACAAACTTCCACTTAGTTGCTGTTGATACAAACTTCGAAGAAGTTGTTATCGCAAAAGGTATGGAAGAACGAACTAGATTCTACCGCAGTTTAGGGCCGGAGTATGATTCAATAAACAACTACTATCGAGACCTTTCAATGGAGATATTAACGAAAGAAGTAATCATCAAGTTATGAAGATTCAGTATGCTTCTGACCTGCATCTCGAGTTAGCAGACAACTGGAGGTTTCTGAGAGCCAACCCTCTACAGGTTTGCGGAGACATTCTTATCCTTGCTGGCGACATAGGGTATCTGGGAGATCAGAACTATCAAAAACACCCCTTCTGGGACTGGGTTTCTGAAAATTATCAGCAAGTTCTAGTAGTTCCCGGCAACCATGAGTTCTACAAGTACTATGACTTAAGTTCTATGAAGAAAGGTGGTGAAGGTGAGATACGCTCAAACGTCCACTATTATTATAATAAGGTGGTAAGAGTGGAGGATGTGGACTTCATATGTTCAACCCTATGGGCTCATATAGAAGATAAAGATGCTCATTATACAGAGCAGTGTATAACAGACTTCCGTAGAATCATGCATGGTGATAAGATGCTGACATGTTTTGACTTCAATATGGAGCATGATAGATGCTTCCAGTTTATCAAGAAGGCAGTAGAAAAAAGTACAGCGAAGCATAAGGTCGTCATCACCCATCACGTACCATCATTCCAACTTTGTGCACCAGAGTTTGAAGGTAGCGCACTAAATGGGGCTTTTACTGTAGAACATGAAAACTTCATTAAGGATAGTGGAATAGATTACTGGATATACGGTCACTCCCATCGTAATATAGATAAAGTTATCGGATCCACTCTATGTGTCTGCAATCAACTTGGCTACGTCTTTGCCAATGAGCAAAGTACTTTTATCCCGGATAAGCACTTCATCATTTGACGTTTCATACCACCTAAATTTCCATTCATACAATAGGTATTAAAAAAGTAGTCACATTCGTCAAACTATTGTTATCTTCGCAGCAAAAAAAGAACAGCAGTATGGGAACTTTATCTTTAAACAGCAGAAAACTCATGAGGTACAATCCCTCAGATGTAGAGTTTACAGAGAACGGCAAACTCGGATGGAAGACGAAGAATGGTGAGATTCTGATTCCTGCGGAGTATGATCAAATCGAAAAATGCTCAGACGTATTGTACCTTCGCAAAGGCAACGATTATGAATTGTACTTAGGCAACGGCTGTGCAGAGGGCGCTAGCCATTCTTATGAAGAAGGCTCTTTCTTCGTAGAGAACAAGAAATTCGGATGGCGTAAAGCTGACAAGATCATAATCCCTGCCATCTATGATTTTATAAATAGTTGGGGTGATTATCTCTTTATCGTCGAGCTTGATGACAAGCTTTTCTATGTCAATGAGAAAAATGAAAGAGTTCTCACTAACATTCGTCATTTCGATGGTGAATATAAAAGGGAGATTCCTTTCAATTTTAGTGTATATGAGAATAGTGTTTTGACTATCTCTGAGTATATCGGGCATAAAGTCAAGAATGATCCCAATGTGGTAAAAATATGTAACTGGGTCAGATTGGATCGTATCAGTCACGAAGAGATTATGCAGATGCTCATTAACCCAGATGATGAAGCACCTATAACAGAAAAGGAATTAGAGAACTATAACTCCCAGTTTTCATATGAATTCAATGCCTATCTTGCAAAGTCCAAAGCAAAAGGCGGCATTAAAGACTGTCTGGATAAAATGGGGAAGATGTGTGCCTATAGTAACTCTTGGTTCTATATCATCAAGGTGTGGAAAGCAGAAAGTGAAGAGCCTTCAGCTGAAGAGCTACGCTATCTTCGTTATTTCATAGAAGGGAAAAAACGTATCGGTAGCATTGTCTTTGCTTTAGGACATGATTCCAACCTCAAGGCAGGTGAAACAAAGATGCTTATGCTGACACATTATAATGAGGAATGTTTCCCCCCAAGCTTCCAGTTCGACTGGTATGAATACGTAAATGAGCATACGTTATCAGAAATCAAAGAACAAATGAAAGCTCAACGGAAGATCGTCGAGGAGGATATAGACTCAGACTATATAGAAGAAGTCTGGCAGAATCATTTTACCGGGATCATCTCCGGTATGAGATATTCTGCTAGTAGAAGTTGGGATGAAACAGCAAAGGTCCTTGATTTCTTCAAGCAGTACGATGATAGCTATCAGTACTGTGTCAAGAGCACTGTTGGCAGTCTCTTCAATTATTGCAGGTCAAACTCTATAGAAACAGATGAGTTCCTTCTTAATAAACTTAGATGGTTACTGGAGAATGGCTCTGATGCCAACGTCCACAACCATAACAAGACGGCCTTAGACGTTGTCAGCGAAAACACTTCCGCAAATAGTGAATTTCATTATAATGACGAGTCAATTGAGCCTTGTCTCGAACTGCTCCATCAATACGGAGCTAAGACGATTAAGGAGATCCAGAAAGAGGAAAGCGAGAACACTGATTATCGCGTGGAGCTGGAATTATTAAAGCCAAGTCAAAAAAAGTATAGAACATTTAATGTAATTCAAATAAAATGATTACCTTTGCAGCCGGTAATATTGTTGAACCCTTTAATCATATGGGAAAGGGTCACTTAAATGAGTATAAAGTAAGTACAAATCCCCACAGAGTTTAGGTAACTGCAACCTTTTGGTTGCGGAATTTTATTCTTGCAGGTATAAATGCAGGCCTGCGTAGTTATTATATTCATTTATGGGCAATATTAAACCGAAAGAATTAAGCAAAATAGGCTATACCGACAATGTCGCCAGAAGTCTGGCGATAGAGTTGGTTGCAAAACATTGTAAGCACAATACTCAAGAAGAGATTATTAATCTTCTTCAAGACATACATCTGCATCCGGATCAATATAAGAAGGATAGTACATGGGGAAGACTTGCAGAAGTCCTTTCACCGACTAAGACAACTGTCGCCACTTTCGAAATCAATGATACTCCTATACCTTATTATATATATGGAGAAGATAATATTGATGAACTTTCGAAGAAGCAGATGGAAGTGGCAATGAGACTTCCAGTTACTATAGCTGGTGCTCTGATGCCAGATGGCTGCGCCGGATATGGTCTTCCTATAGGTGGTGTCCTCGCAACAACCGAAGACGTGGTCATTCCCTATGCAGTAGGGAAAGACATTGGATGCCGGATGAGTCTGACGATACTTGATGCTGGGGCAGACTATCTGGAAAAGTTCCGCGACAGAGCCGTTGAAGCCTTGATCAACAACACGGCCTTTGGGCTTGATGGTGTACTTCCTTTCAAACAGTATCATCCATTGTTCGACAAGAGTGAATTTAGAGAGATTCTTATTCTGAAGAAGTTCCGTGAGAAAGCTGTGCGACAATTAGGGTCTAGTGGAAAAGGGAACCATTTCGTTGACATTTGCGAAGTTAAATTGACGTCCAATAATGCGTTAGGATTAACCGAAGGCAACTACATCGGTATCTTGAGCCACTCCGGCAGTCGAGGGCTTGGAGCCGGCATTGCAGATTATTATACAGCCATCGCCAAAGACACTTGTAGACTTCCACGGCTGGCAGGGCCGTTTGCGTGGCTTCGTCTGGACAGCGAAACCGGGCAGGAATATTGGAAGTGCATGGAGATTGCCGGAGAGTATTCAGCTGTAAATCATGAGTGCATTCACTACAATGTGGCCAAGGCCCTGCGCTTGAAGCCTCTTACAAACGTGAGCAATCACCACAACTTTGCTTGGCATGACACACTTCCTGATGGAAGAAAAGGCATTATACATCGTAAAGGTGCGACACCAGCACATCTGGGTGAACTTGGAATCATCCCAGGATCGATGGCCACGCCGGGCTATATTGTATCTGGCAAAGGTAACGCTGAGTCATTGTATTCAGCTTCTCATGGAGCAGGGAGAACCATGTCACGTCTTGATGCCAGAAACAGCATCAGTCGCTATGCTCTGAAGAAGTATCTTGCAGAGAATTATGTAACGCTGATTGGTGGAACTACAGAGGAAGCACCTCAAGCCTACAAAGACATTAAAAAAGTCATCGAATCACAAAAAGAGTTAGTAAACATTGGGGGAATGATTATTCCCCGAATTGTTAGAATGAGTGAAGATTAGTATGGACAAGTATTATATTCAAATAACATCTGGTCGAGGACCAGTAGAGTGCTGCCGGGTTGTGGTACTTATTATGAACAAAATTATGGAACAGGCAAAAGGACTGGGCTATAAAGCAGAACTGGTAGAACATGAAGAGGGACCAGAAAACGGATGCATGTTCTCAGCAACTCTTGCGGTAGAAGGTGAAGACATCAAGTCGTTGAAAAATGAATGGGAAGGCTCTATTCTCTGGGTTGCTCAGAAAAACAGATTCAGACCTTGGCATCGACGAAAGAACTATTTTGTTGGCGTACATTTTATTAAGCCACTAGAGTCTACTCTAATTAATGAGCGTGAGATCACTTATGAAACAATGCGTGCTTCTGGACCTGGAGGGCAAAACGTAAACAAGGTTGAAACTGCTGTACGTGCCACACATGTACCATCTGGTATCAGTGTTTCAGCTTCAGATATGCGTTCGCAGTCACAGAACAAAAAACTCGCACACGAGCGTCTTCTGATGAAACTCTCATCTCTAGAAGATGATAAACAATTGCAGCATGATCGAGCAGTATGGATGAATCATAACACCCTTGAACGCGGCAATCCTATCAAGATGTTTAAAGGAGACTTATAAGTAAAAGCGGAGAAATTCTCCGCTTTTTTATTTGTCAGCATCATACCAGGAGCCGAACCATGCTTCATCTTCATTTTTTGTGGGCTTTCCATCCCATTTGACGAAATACCATTCATCTTCAATTCTACCTTTTGCATATTGCTCACTTCTTATATCAATGTCATCAAAGATTGCTCCAGTGTTCACATCAAAATACAACATCCCCCACTTTTTTCCTTGATTGTAAGGAATGATTCCATCTGAATCCATTTGCTCATAGAATTCGTCCATATCGCATGGTACTACCACTTCTCCAGTACAATCATCAAGAAGTCCTTTCTTACCGTTTTGCTCTACGACAAATAAGTTATTAGACCCATAGAAATACCTGAATATCTTATCATATACGAAATCTGTCAGAAGTGTTCCCTTTCCATCAATCTTACACAGAGCACATCTACCATCTACGATTACAGGAACTGACTGTAACATTTGAACTTCCGGTTTAATCTGAGAAATATAATCATAACGTTCCGGGATACTGTCAAAGATAGCTGGAATAAGCAATTCACCTGTAACACGACGCAGTCCTTGCTTTCCGTTCTCTTCAAAGACTTCATCGCGCATATCAAGAGCCATCTCTTCAAACTGGTCGTATTGACGGATAATTTCGTCTCCTTCTTCATGCGTAAAGCGACGTCCGCCATAACAAAGACTTAGCAAATATTCTTTCTGTTTATTAGCAATCTCTACAAAAGCTTTTGCTTGTTCTATTGTTGGGGGCTTTCGCATCACTATAGGATGATCAGCAAAAGGCTGATAAATCTCATCTCTCGTCATGGCAAGTTCATGAACTTCCCATGCAGTTCTTTTTATGTTGTCTGAATACTTCATACTCATCTTACTTCCTTTTTACAAATACCAGAAACTCACCTATTTGCTGAGAGCCTTCGCCGAAACGATTCGAGTCAAACAGCTTATAACCTTTACTCAAATAATCCTTGATAGTAACATTGGAAGAATAATCTACTACGCCCAACTCGGCAACAACAATTGCAGAACTATCAATCTCTCGATAGCCTTGTTCCTGCATCATTCGCAGAATTTCGATTTCATTTTTGTCCATACTTCTTATTTCTAAAAATCAATCAAACCCATATTTGAAAGTGAATTCTTGAATGCTCTTTTATATCTTTCCTTGTAGCTCTCAATCTCTACATTATCAACACAAAGGATCAGACGAACATTGTATTCATGTAGTTCTTTGTTCTTATCTTTACCAATAAGTGTCCAGTGCTCTTCATCATAGCGAAGTCTGACAGGAACCGTTCGAACACACGATGTACGGAGATGACCATCTTCAAAAGAATAATAAACGAACTCTATATCCTTACTCTCTTGCAAAGCGAGAAAGATCTTTCGTTCAATTTCATTCTTGAACCTCGCTCCCCACGGTGGACATTGTACTTTATCAGCCATCTCTGGTGTCGGAGAAAGGAAGAAAGCCAAACCACGCTCCTCCATCAGTAATCTCATCCGTCTTTCGAACTCGCAGATGTATTCTACATATTCGCCAACATTAACTAAGTAAACTTCTTCAGAAACCCTAGCTTGTTCTCTTAACGACACACCAGGGTATTCATTAACCAGTGGTGCATCATTACTAAGATAATTACACAATCTACGAAAAAGCTCAGGACTTTCCGTATATGTCTTTCCTGTTTCTTTCTCAACCCAGTAGCATGCAGCCAAATGGCTATTCAATGTAGGAAGAAGATGGCGGGGCGAATGTAAATTCTGAGTTCTGTCATTTCTCACCATACGCCCCTCTTCGACTCTTCTCCTTAGCCCATGATACATAGCCTTCCAACGGTCCGGATACCAAATGATTCTGTTTCCCGCAGCATAATCAATAACGACATCGATATCATCAGCCCTCCTGCCACATTCACCGGCATAGAAGTCTTTCAACAAGTGCTTAGCCTGCAGCGACAGACTCAAAAACAAGTCTTTCATCAAGTCTAGATCGTCTTCTGATAAGCCTCCATGTGCATATTCTTTTGCACACAATCTATCATACAACCACAAAGTGGCATCATATATCTTTAATGCAATCGTATCCATCAGTCTCTAGGGTATTTGTAATTAGGATCTTGGGTCGCAAACTGTTGGTACGTTATTTTAACCTCGTTCCAAAAGTCATTCAATTGAAGGACGTCCTGAATAGGATATCCGAAGTCACGACAGAAAATTGCTGTAGTATGACAAATGTAAAATTCATAACAACCGGGGACATCATGCTCCCATGAAAGGTCATCGTCTAAGTCATCTGTTTGCAGGATGCTCTCTCTGCTAGCATTGATTCTGCAAGACATTTCAAGATAGTGTAACGGATCATCGCCAGTAAGCCAATTGTTCAGCACAATCATTAACCGGTAGTCACTTCCATAAACATCTGCGTCAGGGTATGAAAGCAAAGACTCTTCACCGTTGTAGCAGAATCTTAAAGTGCCTTCGACATTAAAATCGTCATCAAAATCATCTCTTGCCTTTGAAACTATACTTTCGCAAACATCAGCCATCTTCACACGAAGTCGCTTAGTCAGGTCAAATAATCGACTATTTACGATTTCCATTCGAGCTACCTCTTCGTCTGTTTCTAAATACATCCAATTCATTAAAGTCCTTCTACTATCAAGAAGAAAAACCAAATCTTCCTTTCGCTCTCTAAGGACTTCACAATTCAAAAAATCAGGGTCATTCCCCACGATGTCACGAACTTCCTGTTCAATGCGCAGAACTTCGGTCTTTTTCAATTCAAAAGACTTTCCATAGAAGTTTTTATATAACCTATCGAATTCTGCCAGCTTACGATCTAACTTATCTCTTTTCATTTCTCTTTTTTGATGCGAAGATACAAAGAAGTTATATTAGTTCAAAATCTACAAGCAGCATTGTTACGGATATGCTGTTACTTGTGATGAATCAAGAACTATATCATATGCATTTACTTAAATAATTATAATATTATTAGGTTATTTTCACTTTCCTTTGGTCTTTTGCCAAAAAATGCCTATATTTGTTGGTGCAAATTTGCGTTTTCGAATGCATTGATGCATAACCTATCGTCATAGGACTTTCTTTGTGAAGATTGTATCGGCGAGAGGAACTTATGGAAAAAAGCGTTATTGTGCGCTAGGTTTTGACGCTTGAAACTTAGGACACTTCAATCTTGTCTGAAGCCGGCACCGATGATGCTCACGTTATTATGTAACATCAAGACTATGCCATATCATTAAGGTGTAGTTATTGATGCTATTATACATTGGCGTGAGGTCTTCGTTGCTCGTTCGACAAGATGGGCAGTCCTAAGAATGAGGTTCCTAGTAATCTCAAGCCTCAAGCGTGAACCTGCAACAGTATGGCTTCACGCTTTTTTATGCTCTGAAGTATGAATTTCTGTTTATTTCCAAAGAGTAGTTTTTCAAGTAAAATGCCAGACAGGAGCCTACGGCGTATAACTAAAAGCTACGTATTATGAAGGAAGAGGACTGGGAAGATATTTGCGAAGGCTTAGGAGATGCTGCGAAGGTAACTCTTGACAAGGATAGCGAGATGGATAGAATCGTTAACCCATGGAAATCCTGCAATAATACTGTTTCCTATTCAAATAGGGAAGCCATTATTAAATTAGGAGGGTCATCGAATGTTGCAAAAAATCTATTCCTATATAATTCAAAAGCAATCATTATTGATGGGCCGAACAATACCAAATTAATAGATCTCCCTGATATTGGTATCATAGTAGATTTGTTTAATTACACTAAAGACATTTTTATTGGAAAAACAGAATATAACTCAACAGATTCCATAATTAAAGAGATACTGATTGCAATTGGAAGGAAAGACTATGTTTTCAATTCCGCAAGTGAAGCTCAATCAGTAATCAAAGTCCTTCAAAATAATAGTTATCTTTATAACAATATAATTGAAAAAGGTGATATTATTGCTCAAGGGGCACATATTTTGAAAGAGGAATTTTGGAAAGTGTTAATGAATAAATTGTTCTATGGTGAACATAACTGGACGTGCAACAAAAGTTATCTTTATTCCATAGAGAAATTAAAAAACAGCTTATTGCCATATGATGTAATCTGCTATGAATGCCTGCCTTATATTATGGAAAAAGGCGAATATTGTATTGAAACACAATATCCTTTAAATACTTCAAGAATCAATTTAGATGAATTGTGCGATAATCGCCGCATTGCTATTTTGGCGTGTTCAAGTGCGAGCAATCCAGAGGCAGAAGGATGGCAGGGGGAAACTGCTTTGAAATTCATGGGAATGTATTATCTCGATAAAGCAAAAAGCAAAGAAGAAAACCATTTAGCTTTCAAACTTGCTAGAAACAAATTGTTTCTTTATTAGAAATGATAAGTTTATACCACCGATGATTTCATTCATACAATATCAATTTTTTAAGCAGATAAAGAGCTTTTGAATATGTAACTTTGCAAAAAAGAGAATGCCGAAACGCTAGAAAGGAAGTAGGCGACACCATAAAATAAACAATTATGGCAAGAGAAATTAGAAACATCAAGTACACCTATTATGACCGTCGTGATGGAAGTGGTCCATACCAAGGCACCCATTCTGGATACACACCTTCTCAGACAAGTTTTACATCAATAGAAGATTTGCTTCAAAAGACAAATCCGGATTATTGCAATTTTCACGTCATTAGTTACGATGAGGTTTAACCTGTTAGTTTAAGTAATTATGAAAGAAACTGATTTTGAAGAGTGGTTGAAATGGGCAAATTCTACCAATGATTTGGGAATTGCCAATGTAGAGCCCGTAATAAGCAATATACTGGTCTTTTCAGATGAATTCAAGAGTCTGTTTATGGGAAAAAAATGGAACGGAAGTAATTGGGCAAATATCTCCAATAGCTATCGAAGCATGTTGATATTCTTGCTAAATAAGAATCCTTTAAAATACACTTATGCAGCCACTCTTGGGCGCTCAATTCTAAATAAAGAGTATCCTGGCATTCACGAGGATTACTTACGTGAAGCCCTTGAAAAGGTACCAAATGAGCTTTGGTTAGAGTTCTGTTCAACATATCTACCAGAAAAGAAAGAAGAAAGTTCTTCTTTCGCGAATGGTAATAGCTTAGAAAAGTTGCAATGCATTCGTGATGCTCTCGCATATATTATAAAAAAGTATACAGGGTCTGCCGAACTCGCAAATACGTTTGAAGAATTCTATGAGAGGAACTACCCAATTTAGTCGCCAAACGGTTTCCTTGCGGAGTTAGGCTTTAATAATGATTGTAAGATGAAGGTCTTTCTTACCTTTTTCGCATTTGTTCTGCCAGTTCTTTGCTATGCAACAGAGCCGGCTAAGGTGAACTTCGTATTTAATCGCATATAAAGCGAAATTACAAGGAGATATATTTACTATTAGTTATCGATAGAATTATTATTTTATTAATAAAAATTACCTATTATGACAATTGAAAAAGAATATGTAGATGCTATTAATAAAGCAAAAGAGGAAGGATATGAACCTCTTATGAGGGTACAAGTTTATTATCCTAGGTATACCTTTGATTATACAATTTACGTAAGAGGAGGAAGGCCATATCTTGTAGGAAAACAATTTGGGAACATCACTATTCTAAAAATAGTCAATTCTTCTGGAATGATGTTAGAAATAACATCATCGGGAAAGCAAACAATACCTGTTAATGAATATGTTGGTGTTGATTCTGATAGTACTCGGACTATAAAAGAAATCCATTATCATATTGGAGAAGAACAGATAGAAGTAGATTCGTATTATGAGAAAGAAGACGGAGAGAAGTTTTATTTCAAAAAACCCTTTTAAAGTTATTTATTAAATTTGATATATAATAATTTTTGTGATCAATCTTCTATTCAGAGTTAGTTTATCAATAATGATTGTTACATGAAAGTTCTTCTTACTTTTTTCACCGCATTTCTGCCTGTTTTTTGCTATGCAACAGAGCCGGCTAAGGTGAACTTCGTATGTAACATCCACACCATCAACAAGGAAGAAGGACAACCAAAAGATCCTATAGACGATGAGTACGGTGGATATGTTATCATCCATAAGTCCCGTCATCCGGACGAGCAGGTGGGGCGTATGGGGCTGTTGATTATTCGGGATTGTCACAGTCTCGATGATGAAAACCCTAACTACTGGGCTTACGATCTAGAGTGCCCGAAATGCAAATCCAAGGGTATCCAGAATGAGATTATAATGAAGACGGTCATTCTCGCTGAGTGCCCGAAATGCCGAGCCGAATGGCAAAACATTCACATGGGGTCTGCTGGCCAGACGAATGGTATTGGGAAGTATTGGCTTATTGCTTATAAAACAGTATTACAAGGAGATATTCTTACTATATGTAATTGGTAAGAAAAAGAGGTTGCTGAAACGCATAAAAGAGATTAGTAAAATAAAAAAAAAGATAATATGAGTACTTATTTTGAACCCGAGTTAGGGAATGTGACTGATCTTAAAAACAAAATGCAAGAATTGGGTTTTGAATATGTTAATCCAGTTTCTGTATATGTAGATACCGAGCGGGATTGGCTCGATTGGAGTGTTCTTGATTTTTATATTTTTGCTAAAAGTATAGGTAACATAGCAGTATTTAGAGTGGCTAATTTAATTTTCTACACAGATTTTGAAAGGATATCACCCACAACACTTTGCATGAGACTTGATGGCAAACAAATCTACAAAGAAGTAAATGCTGTTTTTAATAATCGTAAGGGAAAGCGTTATTACTTCTATTTGTCATACTAAAAGATTTTTAGACGTTTGTGATGAAATAACGATTAAAATATTCTGCCGAAGACGGATACCATATTTCCAAAATACATCTAATTTATCCTGTGAAGTCCTAAGCAATTTGTAAGTTTCATTTAGAATACATACTTTTGTAAAAACTATTATATGAATAAAGAACAGTTACACTTAGTAGACGCCAAAAAGGAGTATTTCATATCACTTCCAGATGTACTCTTTTGTACAAGTTCAGGAAACTACAGTGATATATACATGGTTCAGCATACTGTGTACAAAACCATCCGTATTCAACTTGGTCAACTATGGAACAAGGTTGAAAAGGAAGGGAAGATGGTTGAGCACAATCTTGAACGTATTGGCCGGTCGTACATTATTAATATGAAGTACATCCAGTATGTTAATCCTAAAAATGGGGAACTAATACTTCATACTGACAAAGATGTTAAACTGAAGATCCCGAAAGCTGCAGCTAAGGAACTTGTAAAAGTAGTCGGAAGAATGCAAGAAAAGCAAGTCGTTACTGTTTATGCTGACAAACGCAAACTAAAAGTTGATAGACATCAACTTAACGAAGACATGGCTTTTGAGAAGGGACGAATGTATGTTGACTTAGGATTACCAAGCGGCACCAAGTGGGCAACAATGAATGTTGGCGAAGGTGGATTATTCCTTGAGCCCTATTATGCATGGGGAGCCTTGTCTGAGTACAATTCATACAGTAAAATACGTTATGAGCATAGAACTGGTAAAGAGAACTTAACCGATGGTACAAGTCTGAACATTAGTTATGATATAGCCCGACAGCAATGGGGCGGCAGATGGCGTTTGCCTACTATAGACAACTTCAGGGAACTCGTTAATGAATGTAATATGACATGGTGTTCCATTGGAAGCCCCAGACGAGCTATACTTGTAACAGGGCCAAATGGAAACAAGATTGTACTACCAGTTGTCGGATACTACAAAGATGACGAAATCCGAGATGACCGTTTTCTGGCACATTATTGGACTTCTACGCTTTACAAAGACAATCCTGAGCGCGCATGGGCGATCTTCTTTGGCGAAGAAGACGATGAGAAAGTTAGTGTCTTCAACCGGATTGACCCCCGTGATAGATTCCAGGGACTTAGCATACGTCCAGTGTTCTCGCCAGAAGATAATGTGGTCGAGGAGAAACCGGCAGAAAAGAAGAAGGTCGTCATATTCCATGAATACTTCGAAGACTATTCTTATGACCATTCTGATGAGTATCCTCAGTCTGCAATGCGCACATGCTTGAAAGCAAGCGAGTGGCTTGTCATGGAGAAGACACTTCCAATGGATCCGGATGCTGCAATGGAAGAAGTTAAACAGTTCTGCGGTGCAATGCAACCGGATATCGTCATTGGTATTACCACCGCTTGTTCTTTCTTCAACCAGTTAACAGACTATGTACGAGTGATGATAGATCCTGTTTGCACCGCATCAAAGAAACTTCAGGAACATATAGAATATGGACTGAAGCCTGATGATTCAGAAGAAAGGACTAAGCGCGAAGAGCTTATCAACATGTTCAAAGAGTTTGAGAAGCAGAATACTTTTCTTTCTTCAGAAAAGCCATGTTGGATTGCTGTCCACAATAAGCCAGAACATGAAATTGAAGGATGCCGGTATGTGAAGTTACCACACTTCAACGTTTTGGCAAGATGGCGTAGAGTGTTCTTGTATCCCCTCTTATTGAAAGTCCGCAAAAACGAGCCAGAAGCGAAGAAAGACACTTTGACTTTAGCAGAAGACCTTAAGGCTGCAATGTCGAGAATGAACAATGCTGCAGGGAAAACAAATTTAGAAGTAGATGATGATTTTTAGTCTTATAATAAAAGTATCATTATTACTTTATACCAAAACGGGCGGGGGTTCAAACCTCGCCTTATTTTTTTCTTGGATTGTACATATTATTGTAGTAAATTTGCAGTACAGAAAAAGCTGAACCGCTGACATGAAGGGTGTAAGCAAAACTATAAGATTTAAGATTATGATATCATTAGCTTTTTGGTTTTTAGTAGGTTGCGGAATCGCCTATTTCTTATTTTACTTATTAGGCACCATCCTCGAAATTATCACCTTACTAGGTGACTGTTGCTTTGGTGATAATGGTGGTATCTTCATCTGGATTGCCATCATCGCTGGTGTTCTTGTATTGCTGTTCTTATGAATATGAGAGGAAGGCGCAGCAGGCTGATCGATAAAAGGAACAAGCGAATCTATCAGCTTTATCGTAGGTACAGCGCGATAGACAAAGAACTATGGAAGAAATACCACGTTCATTTAATTGGGCTTTTACCGTTTAATAACTCTGTAGACGAAATAGAGGACTTCCTGAAACTGAGAGATGAAGGAGAAAAATTATTCGATACAATATATCATAAAGAGTATAAGAGATGTGTAAAGTATGTAAAAGGCGGGGGGACCTACTTCTACACCCCTATGATGAAGAAAGAGAGAAGAAAGGCGTTGAGGAAGTTCCGGCTGAATCCTCTAGGATACTACCAGAAAATCTACGAGGAAGAAGCAGCATTTTTAGTGCCAAGGAAAGATGGTATGACAACATTGTTTTGAATATTCCTCATGCTAGCATAGATGGGCTAGGGACTACAATATGGGACAACAAAGAGGCAATATTGTCTGAAGTTAGACGGTGGACGGACTGGTTCACCGACTACATCTTCATTCCTGAAACAAGAGAAAGAATAAAGGTTATCACAGCAGACTACTCTCGTTTTGTCGTTGATATAAAAAGGTTGCCTGATGACCCTTCGGAGAAAGATGGGCAAGGAGTCATATATACTGAGTTCAATAATATTCATCGATATATTAATGAAAAAGAGCGACTGGATATGGTAAGCTACTACTATAGTTATATCAACAGATTGAAAGAAATGCTAAATGAGCATTCACTTTTGATAGACTGTCATTCGTTCCCCTCAAATATAAGTGATGTTGACATATGCATTGGCTGCAATGAGGATTGGAGCAAACCCACAGAATTCATTATAGAACTTGTCAGTAAGTTCTTCAACAGCCATGGGTATAAAGTGGGGATTAACTCTCCCTATGGTAGTTCCATTAGTCCTACGACAGGCTATGTGTACAGTTCACTAATGATTGATGTAAACAAGAGAACTTATCTTGATGAGCAAACGCTTATGCTCAACAATAATGCGCAAGAGTTAAGAAAACAACTATCTGTTCTATATAGTATCCTTTTAAGATATAATGAAGTAGTATATTAATGAAATAGCTGAATAATAATATAATTTGGGACATTAATAAAAGCACATTTTTCATTATAAAAAGCAATGAGAATTACAATAGTGTTTCTATCATACTGTATGTTTTGTTAAAGATCGAGCTTTATATTGCACTTCAGTTATTTCAGCGTATATTATAGTTTTTTTATTGATTAAAAATATAAAGACCAAATAATTAAGAAAATGAGTATGGCTATGACGATAATCAAATCTGTTTAAAATGATTTATGCATATGAAAATAAAAAATGTCAAATTCACCTTTATTGATAGCAAGTATAAAACTGGACCTTATCTAGAGTTTTTGGATTTCCTGGAAGTGCCATCAGTAGACTATGATGACATTGTACAAGAGATTCAGAAAAGTCATCCAGAGTACAACAACATTAAAATAATGAGTTTTGTTAAGTCGTAATACGAATAATAATAAACAAAAGAAGAAGTATATGATTATTGGAACTTTTAATTTGGACGGGACTTCACCTGAACCCGTAGACATCACCACGAAGAGAAGATTCTACGAAGTTGAAGCTTGTATTGTCAGGCATCCTCGCCGTTACCCAACATATAAAGTTGATTATTGCAGTCTGGCTTTCTGTGAGACATTCGAAGCAGCGGAAAAAGTTATGAAAGATATCTTAGCTTCCGGACAAATCGACATAAAAGACCTCTATTGCCTTTATATCTATGAGCGCGTCTTTGATGTTGTTTATGACAGAAATGAATATGCAAAATGCTGGTTGTACAATGACAACGGCGAAATGATAGACAAACGTCTTTTCCCTTCATATTGGTCTGAAGACGGCTTTATAGGAAGAAGTGAAGATGAGATTAGATTCAAATGGGGAGACCTAGCAGAGTGGTATGATGGCGACCGAGCTCATCTAGTTTTTATACTTGCACCACCAAGAGATAAAGATTGGTATGCCAAAAAAGCAGAAGAAGATGGCCAGCTGTATTGCGGTGACATCTCTGACGATTCATATGTAACTATTGACGGGCCAACCTACTTCCCTTATCACTCACATGTGGATGCTTTGCACTTATTCAAACCAAGATTCCCCATACCAAAGAATATCATGAAGAAATATGAAAAGATATGGGAAGGCTACCTGAAAGATAGAGATGATTACAACAGAGAGAATCATTGCAACTCTCCGTTTTAATTGAAGATTGACCTTACATCTTGACATAATAATAAGGGAGCATCTTCGGATGCATCCTTTATTACATAGCGATTTCCTGATGGATTAAAGGTAATCCTAATAATACCTAAAGTAAGCGATTAATGTAAACAGTTCCAAATAAATATTCGTATTTTCGCGACATCTTGAAATGAATTGATCGTTCGTTTAATATATTTCAATAATGGAAGAAACGGTATATGTGGCATACCTAAGGGTCAGTACCCAACGTCAGGGAACATCCGGATTGGGGCTTCAAGCGCAACAGGAAATTATACGGAAATACCTAAATGGAAGTTCTCCTGTTGCGGAATTCGTCGAAGTGGAAAGTGGAAGGAAGTCCGACCGTCCAAAACTTCACGAAGCTCTGGAATTGTGCAAAAAGAAAAAGGCAACGTTGATTGTCGCCAAAATGGATCGTCTGTCAAGGAACGTTGCTTTCACTTCTCAGCTTCTTGATTCCGGAATCGAAATAGTGTTTTGCGATTTTCCGCGTGCTAATCGGCTTGTGTTGACAATAATATCAGCCATATCAGAATACGAAGCAGGTCTCATCCGTCAAAGGACTAAGGCTGCTCTTCAAGTCAAGAAGGAGCAAGGTTGTCAACTTGGCAAGCCGGAAAACCTTATGCATAACTTGGATAAAGCCATTGCTAACAGCCGGAAAACGAACCAAGAGAAGGCGCATAACAATCCTAATAACAAAAGAGCCGTGGCCATTCTAAGAGGTCTAGTCAATAAGACGACAAACTATTCAGAAATGGCCAGGATCCTTAATGAAGAGGGGTTTCTTACAAGCAGGGGCGGACGCTTTACAGCCAAACAGGTATCAATATTACTCAGTCGTTATCAGATCTCCCCTTAGTATCAATGTGATGTTCCCTGCAATAATTGTAGAGCATAGTCTGTGAAACTTTAATACCTTGGTTTTTTGCCAATTCCAAGTTCTTTTTTACGGACAAGGATACATCATACCATTCTTTGATAGGCTTCATACTAGGATACATGTCAATAGAATTATCTCTACAGAAATTTTTAAGTGTATTCAAACTTACCTTAATACCATTGCTCTTCGCATACTTGTAGTTATGACTTACAGACATACTAACATCATACCACTCCCCAATGCTCTGGTAGTTTAATATTTTCCTTACCACCATGCAATATTGTTTTCTTGAGACACCGTGTTCTTGACAGAAAATAGCATCGGTTTTGAATGTGCCATGCTTACTCGGATTCAAAGAATATACCTCATCCATACGCATTTTCAAGACAGTTTGTGCATCCTTTATTAGTATTTCATCCGTCAGTACCTTGTCTGAATTGTCGTAAAAAAACTTACGACGTAATACCAAATTATATAGTATTTCCAGAAAAGTTGCATCGGGTTTAATTGCTCTCATTATTAAAGCATCTACATACAGTCGTTTCCTTCTACATTCACCATCTTTGTATTTCAAAACCTTTGGCTTCTTATTCGTCCAGTCCATCCGGATGTTCAATTTGTAATATAAATATGGGAAAAAGGCGTAACCGTTTTCATTATAATCGAGCATGGTTTCATCAATAACCCCTACATCGGAGTATTTTGATAAAAACTCTGTAACGCCACTATCCAAGTCTTGGAGCGCAACTAAGTCTTCTGGAGCCATATCCATATTAACTATCTCATTTTTACAAAACTGTCGGTTAGAAATGTATTGTGATGGGGGGGAAGAGGGATATATTTCTAAATGACAGTTTTGTAAAAAAAGTGACTTATAATAAATGTTACTAGAACAAAACACTCGAACATTACTACTAGAGTTTCCGTTCATTAGTTGTGCTACAACAGAGCCACAGTTGTCTTTGTTTTGCTCCAAACCAATCTCTTTGATAAGACTTCCATACAGAGATTTATAATCTTCAGGACTAGAAATCGGCTCATCAAACAGATAAATTAGTCGGAAACGATATAATCCATTCGCACCATCCGAGATAGTGGTATAAGCTATTGTTGGTTGTAACTCACACCCATCAAGGAAAGTCTCCATTGGTTGAGAATGGTCATCCACATCAATAAACACAGCATGTGTGCACATGAAGTTCACATTCACTCTTCGGTTGTCTTTAAAGACGTGGCACATAGAATAACCAGCCTTAATCTTGTAGAGTAGTTCTTTTACATTAAGTTCCTCTACATGGAAAGACATTGAACTGTAGTCTCCAGATGTGGGTTTGTGGTCATAGCATCTATTTGAGATGCTGATGTTGAATCGAAATGACTCGTTCTTAAAATAATTGTCCATAATCTTTTTTTTAAATTTCAAAGATTATACTGTCATTTTAAAAATTAGTCTTTTCGAACGTCCTTGGTATATGGTTTGGACAATATTCTTGTTTGATGTGTTAATGATTTCTTCTATGTTGCTTTTCCACCTACAACCTACTCCATTGCAAGCCATTCGTCATCAAAGATACATGTATATAAGCAGCGCAGAGTCTTTATCACGATTGCGTTGCCCGACTGCTTATGTAATTGGGCTTCAGATACACCTGTGCCGACGAGTATATTGATGTCCTTCGCTTCTACACTCATAAATCTGAGGCATTCGCGTGGAGTTAATCTGCGAAGCCTAAAATAATCACCAGGTCCCATTTTATTAATCTGCTTAATAATATCCTCTTTACTCGCATTAATTATCTTAAACTTTCTTTTCGTATCAACAAATGCCTCTTCGATTTGTTTTTCATATGGAATTGCGACTTGGTCTGTAGTATGCCAAACTTCAAGTACTCCTAGTCTTGGATAGTGGGATGTAGACAACAATCTTTTATAGTTGGCCTTTCCATAGTTTTTGTCAGCTACTAGGGTAGGACACACTCGAACGTTGTATCTCTTGCACGATGGAGTTAATATCTTTATGACACAATTACCTTTATTATAAATCTGGGGTATGTCGAAATCAGCAGCTATCTTTTCTTTCATATTTAAAACAAATGCAAAAGCGTCCTCTTCTGAGAAATAATACTTTTCATCTACATTTTCCTCCAACAGTGATTCTGCTTGAACTTTGCAACCTATTGGTTTGGGAAAATAAATATTCTTCTTGATGTCATTTCGTACTGAGACCAAGAAGGCTCTGTTCCTGTTCTGCGGGACACCGAAATCAGCTGCGCACATGGTTGACCAGGTGTTGCGGTAACCACACTCAGAAACCGCGTTTCTCCATTTCTCAAATTCGCCTTCGAACTTTGTTTCCAGCAAAGGAGGGACATTCTCAAGAATGCATACCTTCGGTCTTTTGACTCTGATAGCATCACGAATATACCATATAAGAGAAGACGGCGTGCCAGAACCTTCTGTCATGCCCTTTTGAGCACCGGTCCTAGTCAAACTTTGGCAGCAGGACGAGTAAATAAGTACATCGAAATCGGGAACTCTTTCCCAAGCGACTTTCGTAATGTCAGGATAATGACAACTCTTTGCTTCTGGAAATAGGGCATTGTGACTAACTATAGCATCCTTGTCTATCTCACACCACCCCACAAGTTTGAACTCAACCAGAGGTCCATTTGTATGCAGGTTATACCATTTTGCATACTGACGAAGAGCCAAAAACTGTGTATCAAAGCCTGCAAATGCAGAGAACACCTTGATAATAATCTTCTTTTTCATAATGTAAATGCTTTTTTTACTTAGTTTTTAGACATAGCATCCCCAGGGAGGCTCTTTTTAGCACTCTGGCAAGAGTGCCGAAAGAGTCCCTCTTAGATGCAGGAAGTTAATTAAATAGTGCGCTTATGCTCTCATCACGCTCTTAGAACTTGATGTGGCAGTTGGCGTATTCATCTGCAAGAATGGAGGTATCTTACAGTCCGCAGTCGTGCATAATGTATGCAAAAGCTCAACGTTGTACTGACTCAGGTTCTTAGCGAGAGTCACTCCAGAGGTGTCAGGCAGCTTAAGCCGAGAGTCGTTAGCTGATTTCTTGAGATAACATCTAATGCACTGACTTGATGCGCTTGGATTAAGCCCCTTAATGCTAGGTTCCAAAGCATTAATACCTTTACTAACAGTCTCGTTGAATCGTTCTACAGCTTTCTCGTTAACCTTTCCTCTAAAGGGCTTGACCTTAGTCGTACTCTTGAGCTTCCCTTTAGGCTCCACCTTATTCTCTGCTACTGGATTCTTATGCTCAGTACCAGCAGGTTTCAGTTCTGCGAGTTGCTTGTTCCAGTCAACGACTATGTGAAGTGCCCGCACAACCTGCTCACGAAGTACAGACTGATTCATACCTGCTACACTGAATGAAATGCAGAAATCATTAGCACCCTCAATAACGATGTTATCGCCATTAAATACGACATTGCTCACTGCGCCACAGCTCTTCGTCTGATACAGTCGTGCTACATCCATGAACTCCACAAGCTCGTAAAGGTAGCCGGAACGAGCATACTTCTGAAGGATGAATTCCACAAGCATGTTCTCCTCAGCAGAGCCTGAATGATTAACACTTGCCACTGTCGTGACGTTACTTACCTCGTTACTTACTTCTGTCGACTTAGCGACAGTCTTTTTGTCTTTACGCATAGTTTTAAATTTTTTACTAATTAATTGATTATATACTTTGTTAATTGCATCTACTACGGTTGCGAGTTTTCTTTCTCTAACGACAAACTTATCACTCTCAGCACCGAACTGGTTGGTAAAAGTTACAACAATCTGATTGTATTCGTCAGCACCAAACTGAACGTATGTGCCATCAACCTTATGTCCAACGAGTTCGCTGTTGACAACGGTTCTGCATCCTGTGTGATACAGATAATTGATGTTGTCGCCAAGCTTTACCATGCGAGTGGGCAATGCGCCCAATGAAAAAAAGTTTTGTTCCATAATTATGCAGCTATTAAATGTTGATACATTTTCTCCATCTCATCCCTCTCCTTAAGAGCTTTGATGACTTCTACCGCAATCTCGTTGTACGGATTAGTAGCAATGGATTCCTTTGTATTGAAGTCATATTCGTTTGCACAGTGAAGAGTATAACGCTTATCTACCCCCTCAAATTCAAACCACAACCTGCGATGTGAAACAAAATGGAAAGTAATGAAGCCATCAGTAATGGCATTGATTCTCCTTGTTGCATATTCAATAGACGCATCTGTTCGAACTCCTCCCATGTTGTGGTCGAAACCAAGTTCTTGATCATAAAAAAGTTCTTTTCGAACTTTAAGGCTTTCTTCCTGAATCTTTCTTGCTAGGGCTATTGTATTAATTGCCATTGATGAAAGTGGAATTAATGATTTTGTTATTGTCTTCATAATATGTTTATTAATTGTTTCCTCCGTCCTCTGCATTTAGAATAGCGGCTTGGAACGCTCATTGGCTGCATTACGAAATAATTCAGAGAGACCTTCCGGATTGTTTCCGCCTTAAGCACTATTACTGTTTGCAGTCCCGGTGGTTTCTCTCCTATCATGGCCTACCATGTTCGTCATGTATCAATAAGTCATAGAACGTCTTCGTCCTCCGCCACCCAGGACATTGCCGCGATGTTTTGATGGTGCAAAATAACAAAGTTTATTTCAACCATCCTATAGTGAAAAATTATACAAGGAAAATAACAGGAATCGTGAGATTCAATATAACCCACACTTTTGTTCATAATTTATATGGTAAATACAAATATAAAAATGAACAAACATTCAACTCGGTGGAAAATGGGATATAAAAAATCATTCAGTTCTATTTCAAAACTGAATGATTGGGATTAACAATTAGAGATATTAGGATTCAACTTTCGCAAGCTCCGCTTGCAGGGAGTTAAAGGGAGTTAGCGGTCTGCGACCGCCGAAGTTAACGAGCCGCTGGCTCGTGAAGTTAGCGGACATTACTTCTGCGGTAGAACATTTGTCCGTTAACTCCACAGGCTAAAAACCTGTTAACTCCCGATAACTACTGTTAACTCCTAACATACGAAACTTGTATATTAGGATATTATTTGTAAGTAAATAGCCTACAAATCATATGCTATCAACAAGTTCATCAATAGAACTTCTCCAAGATTGTATTTTGGTGGAATTATATACAGATTGCAAAATATTACGCATATTATTAGTATCAAAAAGACTCTCTAATTCTTTATATGGTACCTGTTTACCAGCATTACCATTAACAGTATCAACATAACCAAATATTCTTCCACAAAGGTAGGCAAGTTGAGACTTTGTACCTGAACAACCCTCTAAACCAACCCATTTTAATTTACCATTTTCTCCACTTTTTATTAGACCTTTATCAATCGCTCTCATAAACACCATTCTCACTTTTTGCGTATCTAAAAGTACAGGGAGATTTAAATGACCATCAGGAGATAAGGCTGGCTGTACTTCTTTAAAAGATTCTTCTTTTTGGGGGTTAACTATCAACTTTATTTCTATGTTGATTCCCAGCTTTTCTTGTAGATCTCTGGAACTGATATTATAGATATTCATCAGTTCTTTTAATGCTTCAGTAAGTTTAGTAAGTGGATTTACAATAGCTTCTAGTTGAGTTATTAACAAATCTGACTGAGGTTGTGATGTAGTCATCATACAAAGCAACTCATTAGATGCATGTTGCTCTCTTCCAATACGCCTTTCGAAATTACTGATACTACCGTATCTCAAAAATAGATAGTATAGCCGATAGTCCTTTTTCATTTCATCTAAACCACTTGGAATACTTGTATTCCCTTCAAGTCTATTATTATACTCTTGTATTACTTGACGATCTATTAGAGTCAATATACGATTCAACAGACTATAGCTATATTCCTTAAATATCGTTTCTATATACTGTTCTTTTGATTGCTTATTTGACAACTCATTCAGATTGTCAGTTAACGTTTTGATTATCACCTCTAAATCAAATTGTTCTTGGAATATCTTACCTTTAGCTTTTATCACGGAAGGAAAAATCTTATTATAAACCCTTTTCCAAGAATTTCCTATTTTAATATTCCTATTTATTTCGATAGAATTGTGTCTTGTTTGCAGTTGCCGGAGTACATTTTGAACCTCTTCAACATCGCTAAACCACAGATCATCATATTCGTCAGTTAAACCATATTCACACCAAAGTTTGTCGATCAATTGTTGATAGCTTGATATGTCGTGACTATCTAAATCCATCCTTTTGGTAACTTCCTTATTAGATAGTTCTCGCTTGCAGAAAGCTAACAAGAACCAACGAACTACATCCTGTGAAAATGGTTGGAAATAAAGATGGTGCTTTCGCATCAACCACATGACACATATATCGGCACACCCGTTTGGGCCGTAATTCTCTAAGAAGTTGACAACTACGTTTTTGTTCAATGTCTTTAAATTATTTGCCATAAAAAACTAGTTGAATTATTATTTCTGCAAAATTAGGTATTTTTAGGTTTATTGCCAAATATAAATGAGAAAAAAACAATTTTTTGAAAAAAACTGCTTGCTGATACCAACATACTATATCCAGATGGAGATATCCTCTGGTCAGACAAATTCGGTTATGTTCTGCTCAAGCATATTAAGTCAAACATGGCCATCCTCTCACTATGGCCTTCAGTTCTATGATTTATATAAGGAGACTATTCTTATATACCGTAGTACAATTTAAAACGATAAGATTGTACGACAATGAAGACTACGAAGATTATCAGAGACAAGAAAGAGGTGATTAAGAAACTTCTCACCACGATGTACGAAAGTGCATGCACACAGAAAGATTTGTTGGGACTGCTTCTTGAAGATCTTGAAGCAGAAGAAAACAAACTGTCACCGATGAATGATGAGCCTCGAGAACTCATCAAAGGTGTCAACGGACTCGCCGAGTTCCTAGGCTGCGGAAGCACGAAGGCCCAAAACATTATTAACTCCTGTGTCCTTCAGGAACGAGATATAGCCTATCGTGCTGGAAACCGGTGGCGTTTCAACAAGACATTACTAACAAGGCTGTTGGAGGAGGAACCAGAGGTACTCAACAGAGTTTGCTCAGAAGCAACATGACTTTTCAGTCGTTAATATACGACTTCGTAGACATATCGTAGTACAGTGCCTCAAGTTCCTGTAAAGTCAATTTCTCCACAGAGTGCTCGATGATGCAGATTAGTTCTTCACGTCGATAGTCATCGTTCTGACCGAACTTATTCAAGTATGCCATAGTTCTTAATTTGTCATTAGTATGATTACACCGCTGATGCAGATGTAGGCATAGACGATGTAGCGGAAAATGCGGTTGGGGATATGCTTGAATACGTAAGCACCCAGCATCGTGCCGATGATGACACCGCCAAGACCATAGAGATAATCAACGGCGACAGTCGTAGTAAAAAAGCTATTGTAGGCTCTAACACCAGTCATCATCACGTTGCCAATCAGAAAATAGGTCTGTGCCATCGCCATATAGTGCTCCTTCGTCGGCTCACTTTGGATGAAGTAAAGCACAGCAGGTGGGCCTTGCATGCCGAAGAAACCGCCCATCAGTCCACTTAATGTTCCTGCACTTACCTGCACTTTCTTCGTGGTTGGCAACTTGATCTTTTGGCTAAACAGCATAAAGTAGATGCTAATCAGAATGAGTGCTACACCAAGGATTCGCCGCAGGATGTGGTCTTCGATACGTGTCAAAGCAAAGATGGCGATAGTTGAGATAATGATGAACGTCAGCAGAATCGGCCAAAGCCGTTGCCAAGTGACGTAACTCCATAATCGCCATACGATAGCAGCAGAAGTTGTAATAGCCAACAGTCCTGAGAGTGTAGTAGCCTCGCCATAGCTTGGCACTAGGAAAGGCAGCATCGTCATAATGAAGATGCCAAAGCCAAAGCCTGTGGTACGCTGGATGAAACTCGCGCCAATGCTCAGTAGGAATATGGAAAGTACTATGCTACTCATTGCTACAATACCAAATGTTTCATAGGATGACCTCCCCAGTGATTATCATTCACATATCGGGATCCTACAGAAGAATAGAGTGCTTCGCCAACAGGATTATCTTTATCGACCAAAAGTCCAACACAAGGCAGGCCCATACAAGTAGCTCGCTCTTTGGTCGCTATTAGCAAACGATTTGCAATTCCCTGGCGACGATATTCGGGAAGTACAGCCAAGGAATCAAGATATAGTTCACCTGCTTGAGTTTCATCGTCCATACTTGAATGGTCCTTGCCTATATATTCCATTGCTGCTTTGATGAAAGCACTGCGCAGTTCGTGCAGACGGCCACCATCATAACTGACTGATATGCCAACCACTTTATTGCAATCCATTGCAACGAGTGTATTCTTGTAACTGTACTGAGAGTTTTCTCTTTCGACAAGCATAGCCATCATCTTATGGAAGTCATCAAGTCCATAGCCATCCCCGCAGAAATACAGACAGCAATCATCTGTCATTGCTATCATTATCAGGCGGGCAATTTCTGCTGCCTGGCTCTTTGTCGCTT
>Ga0326514_10000460_pt1 | contig 27791 bp, 18 predicted proteins | sample 3_2548_0518_D_FD_203653 | JGI IMG/M metagenome (GOLD analysis project Ga0326514, IMG submission 203653) | Bovine rumen microbial communities from UC Davis, California, United States - 3_2548_0518 | ecosystem: Host-associated > Mammals > Digestive system > Stomach > Rumen | place: USA... | reverse complement strand
TTATATTTTTAGAAACTCTATTATCTTTAATCCAGTCATTAATTGCATTTATATTTGCTCCTGCCATAATATCACCTTAATATAAATAAAATTCATGAATATCTATATAATTCTTAACATCATCAGTAGCAGATTCTGAATTTTGTAAAGTACTTTCTACCCATATTTGAGGTATAGCTGAAGGATATGGTTTTGCTATCAACGTATTAATTACAGTTCCAGTAGGTTTATTACCAAAACCACTATAAGCAGTAGTCTTATTTTCTGTTATTATACTAGTTGAATTATCTAAAACATTAAAGACATACATATTTGGATCAAAAATAATTTGTACTTTTAAACCATTATTAGCTTTATTTTTATGTGGTGTATAAGTAAATTTCCAATTTGTAAAATTATTTATAGGAGCAGCTGCTGATCTATAATACTTACAAGTCCCACTATATTGGGAAATATTAGTTTTATCACAATTAATACTTTGATTAGTAAAACCAAATCCCATTTTTAAAGCTTGAGATCCAACCTCTCTACCGCCGCATATATTATAATTACTTGATCCATCTATACTTTGTAAATTTGATGTACCAGAGGTAACAGTACTTATTTGGGCTATATTCCAAGCACATATATTTCCATACCAAAACATGCTTCCTTTAGGCATGCAGTATAAGGTTTGAGTAGTTCCTGCATCTAAGCCTACTTGTTGAGTAAAAGTTTGATTACTTACAGATCCTCTCAAAGTTAAAGTTGTTCCAGGAATTAATTTTAATTTTACATTAGATAGATTACCTCCAGTATTAGTAGTAAAATTCCAGCTGCGTCCTAATGCACTATCTTCAGTAACTATAACACTTTCGCTACCTCCAGCTTGTAATATAAAATTATATTCTTGACAAAAACTATCTATAATAGCATTTTTATCATAATAATTTGTATTAATCCAATCTCTAATTGCTTGTACATTTCCTATACTCATTTTCTCACTCCTTTAACTCGATGCATTTAATATTGCCATTGTTTCGGCATATGTAAGTTCATTAGCTACCACTGCGGCTCTTGACGTAATAACTCCATTACTATTTATTGTAATAGTTTCTCCATCTGGAATAACTCCACCGAGATCTGAATATGTGGCGGGAGGTATTTCTGTAAGGGCGGGTTCCGCACTGCCACCTTGCCCAGCTTTTCGATCTATTTCATTTTCAATGATACTTTTAAAAATTGATAATTTATCTAAAGAAACAAGACTATCATTATTATTAGAATAAGTTATTGCCAATTTTATGTCTCCTTTCTAAGATTAATTTTTTAGATTTATATTCAAGTCCTTCTTTTGTATTTATACAAGGAACATAATCTTTACTATCCCAATTTATAGATTCATCAACATTTTGTTGAAAAAACTGTGTTTTTCGTATGATTCCATTTGGATTATATTGTGGTAATGTAGTTCCATAATCATCTCCAATGTGTTGTACTAAAGAGGGAACCGTAGTAATTACTTTGATATTATTTAATCTCGCCCATTTCATCAATACAATTTCTTCAGTAGTTTTTTCATAATCATCTAATGAATATTTATTATGAACCCAATCAAAAAAATCTATAATAAATTGTTTTGGTAATATAATTCCATTACCGCATATAGTTCTTGAGTGTTCTTTATATGGAGTTAAATCATTAATAAATAATTTCTCTCGTTCCCGCATATTCCACGGAAAAAGATAAATTATTTTATCTCCTTGAGCATTTATAACTCTGTTAATTATATTCATAAAATTATCACACACAACCATATCATCAGGAAAACATAATCTATGAGTAATATCACCAAAGGGTTGAGTAAAAGCTTTTTCAAAAGTATATAAAACTTTCCCACCATTTGGTCTATCATCATAGATTATGTCTTTATCTGATAAATTAAGTTTTTCCTTAAATGGTTTGATTAAAAAATCTCGTTGATGTACTCCATAAACTTTTATATCTAATTTATTCATTTATAGTTGGTCCATTCCAATTTGGAGCCAATATAATTGTATCACCAGAAGCGTACCTATTTGGATAATCGCTACGCTCTCCATCATAATAAATAGTATTAATATACTCATTATTATTATATTGAAGATGATAATCATATTTTATATTTATCATATCTATCATTTTACAATGATAAGAATCGCCTATTGGAGTTCCTCCAGCATCGGCTTGAAAATCACCATATCTTAAACTTTTAGGAATAGCTAAAAATTCGTCTATAATTATATTATTCTCATTATTCTCATCAGAATTAAATTTATATAAACATAAAGAATGAGGCATATAAACATTATTTGAAACAGGATCCATAGATATATTTGAAAAATTAGGTTCTGCAGTCAAATGTGATTCAATTGTATTACATAAATTTTGATTCCTAACTATTATTGTAGAGCTTATTATGACTATATTAGAGTTAGTAAAATTAATATAATCTTCATCTTCAGTTGAATATGGCCAACTATACAATTTTACATTACTATAATCATCTATATTAATAGATAAGAAATTACCACCTCCGCCGCCAGAAATATTACTGATAGCTTCAGGCATATTAGCTACTGTTAAATTATCTGTAGATCCAGTTTTAGCTCTAATTGCATCAGCAATATTTTGAATTGCAGTTTCAGTATTAACTAAATATTTAGTCATTATTTTTCTCCTTTTACACTAAATAATTATCGCCCATATAATATGCAACATTTTCATCAGTAAATAATGCTAAAATTGCTTCAGTGCTAGTTAAATCTAAATTCGCAGAAGCACTTACATTTTGTAGAGCTTCATAAATTACTTTATTTTGAACCGGATTTTCTGAAGTACTATTTAAATTATTATCAACTTCTACACTCTGTAAATCCGCACTTAAAACTCCATTTTCAATGGAAAGACGAGCACCTACTTGTACCATACCTTTAGAATTCCTTGAAGCAGTAGGATAAACTGCATTAATGAAACCATTACTATCTATTGTAATAGTCTCTCCGTTTATCCTAACTCCACCTAAATCTTCTGCTCCCGCCATAGAAATTTGAGGATGTAAATCTAAATTTGCTAATTGATTTTCAACGGTTGAAACTCTAGTATTTAATCTTGTATATACAGTATCAAGATTATCCCCATTTGAAAATAATACAATATCAGATGCAGTATAAGGGAGGACTGTTACCATAAAATCTTTATCATGTAGATACATTTTTTGCATTGAATCTGGCATTATTTTATACCTCCTTTATTTTTTGTTTTAATTCATTTATTTCATTACGTAAATCTTTTACATAATTAATTAAATGCGGGATATACTCTGAGTAATTAATATTTCTTTGATCTGGAATATTAGTATCACCTATACTATACTCTAATCCAGAATCTGTCTCTCCTAACTCATTTAACAATTCTCTTGTTTCTTGAGCTATCATACCATAATGAACTAAATCAGAATCATTATATTTAAATGATTTTGGTAATGTTTTATCTATAAGATTAATAGATAATTGAGAATCTAAAGACATTATACTATTTTTAATTCTTTCATCAGAAGCAGTCCATTGAACAGTTTTAGTAACTATTGTACTATTATCAGTGATATCTGCTTGTGCTTTTCTTCTAATATCTCCGTCATTCACATTAATGCTTATTTCATAGCTTCCAGTTGTTTCTACATCATTAGCATCAACAGTTGTTATATATTTTCTAAAATTAGCTCCTGTAATTCCAAAATAAGTACCATGGTAATCAGATTCTTCGTCATTAATTTCAAAATTACATTTTCCTTGATTAAACTCTAAAATTTTATTATTAGTTCCCTCTAAAGTTAGCCCAGTTAAATTTGCATTTCCAAGATGTGTTCCAGTAGTATTTCCAAAATAACCATTTTTTGAAATATAAGATCCTTCTTCAATATCCATATATACTTTAACATATATATTTGTAAAAAGATTTGATTCAGAAGCAGGTTTCCTAACAATAGAAACATATAATTTATATAAATTGTTTGAAGTAATTGGAGTTGTAAAATAATTTTCAGGATGACTATCAACCCTACTTTGTCCAGCATAATTTAATTTTAAAGTTTCTGTTAAACTCCATGTATCATTTACGCTATTATAAATATATAGTTTTCCTGTAACAAAAGTTCCATCAGAACCTGTCGCACTACAATCTATATGAATATTTGAAGAAGTTTTAATATTTAGGACTGAGCCATCAATAGTATACCATTTTGATATTCCTTTTGATAAAGCGTTTTCACTTTCTAATTCAAAAAATTCATATTGAAAATTAGATAATACTAATCTTGTTTCAGAATCACCTATTGTTGGATTATAAGTTATTTGAGACAATGGAGCAATAGATTCTACACCTTCAAAAGTAGTAGATAATATATTATTATCTATTGATAAACCAGACCCTATTTGTATAACATCTTCTAATTCTATTAATTTTGGAGTAAATTTAAAATTATCAAAAGATATATAACTATTCGTATTAGTATTAGTAAGCCGTATAAATAATTGATACCAATTATCATATTCTTCAAATTCTACTATAGTTGAAGAAGTATTTTTATTAATTTCACAATATTTTGTATCAGAATCATCATAATGACGTATATAAATTTCTATATCTAAATATTCATTATCTATTTGAGGTATTCCAAATAAAATAAATTTTTTATTTTTAACATAGTTATTATAAAAATTATCATCACCATTAAAATGACATAATTCTTGTTCAGTATATTGATCTTTTTTTAATTCTCCATTAATAGTTATTTCACCAGTTGTTGTATTGTAAGACCATGCTGGCTCAGAAGACGTACTGGAAGAATCAGTAATATCAATAGTAACATTATAATTTCTATTTGAAGAAGGTAATAATAAATTATCATTATTAACAATATAACTTCCAGAATAAGATATACTTTCTTCACCACTTCCGCTGCTATTTACTGCACTTATAACTCCATTTTGATCAATAGTAATAGTAGTTCCATCAGGTATAACACCACCAAGATCTGAAGTAGTTGCAGGCTCTAATTGAAAAGGTGTTTGCTGAGTTGCACTTATGACTCCATTATTGGCAGTTATAGTTGTTCCATCGACTTTTACTACACCAAAACTTACATCACTAGCAGTTGTCGGTTCAGGCAAAGTTACATTTAACGTTCCATCATTTTCAACAGAAAGGTAATTGCCAGGCTTGATTCCGCCTACATTATTTGCGGTGGCGGGAGCCAGTTTTAAATTGCCAATACTATCATATGATTCCAATATTAAGCCTTGTCCTATTGTACAATATGAAGAATTAGTTATTTTTAATAACTCCGGCTTAATATGTGTCAAAGGAATATTTATTACCATATCTGTATTTTTAACAAGATACAAATGACATTTTAAATTAGTTATATTTTGATTATCGTTTAAACTCAAAATATTACTTTCAATATTTACAGTTTGTTGGTTATTTTCTTTATATTCAAAAATAACTTTAAAATTAAATAAATCTGAACTATCACCTTTATTAACTAAGACATATTTTCCATTAGATAAATTCAATGTTGAATATGTAGTGTTATCTATAATAAGCTCACACTGCTCAACAGACATAGTACCAGAAACTTCAATTTCACCTGTCTCAGAATTAACGGTAATATTTGGCTCCCCACTAATTCCCGATTGATGATAATAATAATCAGAAGGTAAATAATTTTGAGAATTTATTAAATAACCATCTCGATTATTAGAAGCTGATGATTCACTATTATCAATTGTTGAATTTATCCACTTGTTGGCTGAAGCGCTATATTTTAAAAATTGCCCATCTTGTAAATTAGAAATTATAACATCAGTTAATCTATTTAATGAAGGAGTAGTTACATTTAATGTCGCATTATTCCAGTTTTCTCCATTAAACATTAGAACTTGTCCATAAACTGGATTTTCAATCTGAAGACCCTCTAATTCATCAAATTCAGTAATTGATTCTAAATCTGAATTTATCCATTCTTGTCCGTTATAAATCAAGATTTGATTTTCTTTTAATTGATTTAAATCGACATCTTTTAAACTTGATATTTTAAATAAATTACTATCAGGATTAACTGAAAGAACTCCTCCGTTGTCTATCAATAAAGTAGGATTAGAATTTTCAATTTTAATGCCACCTAATTCAGAAGTTGATGCTTGCGGGAGTTCATAATTATGTAATGATTCTAATTTATTAAATTGAGTAGCAGACATTAATCCTGCTGAAGTCGCACTCGAAAGAGGTGTAACTCTAGTTTTTAATTCATTAACATCAGCAATTAAAGTATTTACTGAGCTACTTAAATTATCAAATGAATTATTAATAACATTCCACCTTGCTGTAAAAGGGACTACCGGAGCATTTCCACTTTCTACATAATCAGGATCATCAGAATAAATATCTGCTAATAATACCTTTGGAAGAATCGTCATACTCTTATCGTCATTATGAAGATAAGCTCTTGTGAATAGTGACATTATAAATTTCCTCCTTTAATTAATCAACTATTTCTTCAGCGGATTCTACTTTTTGAATTTTTTCTTCTTCTGCTTTTTGTTGCTTTTGTTTGTTATAAATTTTAACAGCGTCCTCCGCATCTCTATAAACATCTTTTAAAATGAATAAAATAGCTTCAATTGGTAAACCACTTTCGTTGCATAAAGCAACTATTTTTTCTTTTAATTCTAACATAAAAATTCTCCTTTATATCTCTTGATTTGTAGTAGTTGTCGTTGTTGATGTATTCTCATAATAAATAATAATAGTTCCTTCACTCAAACTCCTTTTAGTATCATCACTTATAGCTTCTCCATCAGGTATGGCTACTATTGGACGATAATAAGACCAATAATTTTGAGTGAGTAAAATATCTGGAGTTTTATCTATCAAAGGACCAACTACTTGAATTGCAGGAGCAGATTCTCCATCATTATCATAATTAATTCCATAAAACCCAGAATATTTATCTCCATTTGCTCCAAATATTACTTTATCGTTAAAATTAACTTCTTTTTCAAAAAGAACTTCTTTTTTAAAATTAGCAGGTCCATAACATGTTAAGCCCATCGTATCAATTGTTTGAGATTCAATATTTCCTATTCGTCCAATATTAGATGTTAAAATTACTTTATCTGCTTCTTTTTGTATTGCAAAACTTTTTCCAACAGCAAAAACTACTTCAACGTTTTTACTACTTGATTGCCATGAAGTCTTTTCTACGATTACTTTTTCTCCATTTTTATTTTCTACTGTTTTTTCTCTACCTATTCCACCTAGCTCCATAGTAATATTAAATGGAGTAGAGCTAAAACTTAAATCGTTCGCTCCATGCTGTTCTATAATATATTGACTACTAAAAGAGTTCCCGCCAATATAAAAACCACCAATTTTACCTAATCTCGTTATAAATTTACCATCTTTTGTTATTGCTGTATTTATATTTTTAGTCCTTATTGTAGTAGGAATAAAATTATTTCCTTCTTTATTAACTAAATTATTACCTTGTATATCTAAACTACAAAAGCAAAAATCATTTAAATGAGAAGGATAAAAAACTTTATCTCCATATGATAACTCTTCATAATCATCAAAAGTAATACCATTATATCTGGTACTATTTTCTGAATAAACTTCTCTTTCATTTAATAAAAAAGGTTCTATTCTTACATTGTCAGAATTATCAGAAATATCACTATCTTGCTTAAAAAGAATACCATAAGTATCATCATCATTATCTGAAAAATCCAGCCATAATGAATGACTAGCATTTTGTAAATGGATATTTGTACCAAACACTAAACCCTGTTTATTAATAAAAAATTTATCTCCAGATCTTAATAAAAAGTTATCTTTTTCAAAAAGACTTTTATTATTAATACTTAAATCAATATAGGATTTTAATTTTCCTTCTTTTTTACCATTCTCAAAACGTCCACCCTTACTAACAATATTACCTTCAGGGTTAATAAATAAATTTCCATTACCCCAAGCTAAAACTCCATTTTTTAAATCTAAAAGCATTCCGCTTTGATTAGAAATATAACTTGAATTTTTATAATAATAATTACCATCTTCTGCTCTATATCTATCTTCTGGCTCTTCTGGTAAAACAATTTCTCCATCAATAATATTCTCATCTATATCAATCTTAGGATAAGGATCTCCATATCTTGCTTTATTTGAAAAATTAACTATTTTACCTGTTCTTTCAATATCATATAATCTATTATAAATTTCAGTTTTTAAATTTCTAGTACTGAAATCAAAAACATTATTATTAAAGAATCCGCCTCCAAAAATGAAACTATTATTGTTAGTAGGGTCTATAGTAATGCGGGCACTGGTATCTAATCCAATGTTAACAATACCGGTATCCGCCTGTAAACTAAAACTTTCAATACCATTATATAAACCATATAATCCTATATGTTTATAATTTGTACTTTGTCTTACTAAGTCACCCATAAGAATTCCAGTAAAACTATTGTGACCATCTTTTAATAAAGTTTTCCTACCCGCACCTACAATAGGAGCTAGTATATATCCGTCATCTTCATCTATTTCTACTTTTTGTCCGTCCCAATCATTTAGTAATTTCATATTATACCTATTGCAATATAAGCAAATAGGAATATGAATATAATTATCACCAGACTCAAATACAATAGCATCAGAACTAACATAGCTATCAAATCTAACCGCAGGATTAACCATTACTCCCTCATTAGCTTCAGCGGGAGTTATAGTTCCAATTTTATCTATGATTAAATTTTTTGATAAAAGGAATTTATTATTTTTAATTTCGCTAACACCAGTAGTATAAACTTTTAAATTACTGTCACCGGTATATATAACTTTAAAATTATTTTTAACTTTATCATATTTAGGATTAAAACCATCATTATCATAAGTAACTTCTTTAAAACCGCTATCTTGATCAAAATCTAAAGTAATATTAGAACTTGTAGAAGTAACTACTACAATAGGTAAAAACGCATAAAGAGTTGTTACTAATGGCTGAGAATGTTCTTCTACTCGTTCTTTATATTCTAGTTTACATCTAATAACATTACTTACATTATAATAAGGTTTTATATTAGAATCTTCATACTCATATTTATATTCATTGTTTGAATTTTTATAAAAATTATTACTTTCAACAAAACTTAACATTGGTCCAGAGTTAAGATTAGATTTATTTATTTTAAAATTTGATTCAAGTCTAATAGAATTATTTAGTTCATCATTTTCATAAACGAAACTAACAATACTCCAATCAATGTTTATATTTTCATTGTCTTGGATTACATCACCATTTTTTGTAAAAACAGCTTTAAAAGGAAATTTTTTTCCTCGGCTATCTTTATAATTAATTCCAGAATTAAAATCAAAATAGCCAGCACCATTTATAATATTATAAAAAACTACCCATCTTTTATTATCTTCTAAATTATTAATATCAGGTACTATTTGCAATCCATATTCAGTACCATTAGTTCCTAACATACCATCTTTAATAAAAGAAAAATTAGTAGTTCTATTAAGTTTTACATTTTTATAAATAGCATTTACTATAATATTATTTTCATATAAATTTTCATATGAAAAATTATTATTAATATCATAAATAGCTTCATCATATTCTAATTTATTTCCATTAACAATTCCAGAATTTGGTAATAAAGAAGTAATTAAAGGGTGGCTTTCATTTGTATACTCCCAATGAATAATTAAATCACCATTCCAAATAGCTTGTCTTAACTCTTCACCCTCTATTACATTACCAGTAGAATTTTCAATAATTTGAATTTTTAATTTATTATCAAAATTATTAGTTTTTAAAATTCCGTTAGCATCATATAAAAAAGTTTTATCTCCATTTATTAAAAACAAAGTATAAATATCAAATAACTCTTTTAAAGTAACCGTAGCTGTTGCGCTTCCAATAGGAAAGGAATCCTTTTTTGCTGTACAAGCAAATTGCACCCGCTCTATTGTATCATCTAATAATGTAAAATTAATATTTTGCATTATATTATTTACAATAGATAAATCTCCAAAAGATTGACGCATTATATTTATATCATAAATATCTTGAGATAAATAATTAATTTTCCAATAATAAGTATATTGATCAGTTAAATCAGTGTTTGTTTCATTGTCGATAACATTACACGTTAAAGTTAAATTACTTACTCTATTATTTAAATTAAATCCTTGTTCATGATCAGATTTAATTACTATTTCAATATCATAATTTATATTAAATAAATCAAATTCTCTTTTATATATAACGTTGTCTTCTGCAATCGCGGCTACTAAAAAATGATTTTCAGAACTTAATAAATGTTTTTCTGCAACAAAATTATATTCTTCTGAAGTTGTAGCAATATACTGCCAACCTAGCCCTACATTTCTGACAACTTCTTCAGCATTTTCAGGAATTGTAATTTGAGAATAATCTCTTACAAACCAATAAAATTTATGTTCAGTTGTAGAAATTTTATTATTCAATATTATTTGAGGAATAACTTTTATAGTTTCTTTAGGATCTGAAGTTAAAATAGTATGACCAGTAGGATAAGTTAATATAATCCCATCTTTTCCAATTTCATCTTGAACTGAAACAGCGGTATACATTTTAAGATTTTTTACAAAAATATCATAATCAATTTCTGTTCCCGGATTAATATAATTTATATGTTCTTCTCCATCACCCATGAAACCAGAAACAAATAATTTAATACTTTTCGCAGCTTTTATATTATCGGGCAATCGAATAACGATATGACTTTCTACATTATTTAATAATGATAAAGTACCATAAATTCCATTAGAATTATCAAGATTATATGTAACTTCATTATTTTTTTTATCTAATAATACAAGTTCCAATCCAAATTTAGGAGTATAATTATTAATAATATTATCTACCCAATCTTCAATATTTGTACTAAAAATACCGCTAAGATATAAATATTTGCTTCTTTTTATAAAAACATTAGCTCTTTTTATAAAATTATTTTGAGTCTTGCTGACAGAGTAGTCTTTAATAATTTCTAATTTATAACTGTTACCGGTTTCAAGATTTTCTAATTTTTCATTAGTTTTATGCCAAATTTTAAATTCACTGTCTTGATTTTCTATCAAATTAGAACTAGTAAATTCATATCTATCTTTAAAAATAGTGTTAGGATCATATTCTGTGTTTATTTCACCAGCGATTCCAAGAATTTTTTTATCTTTTGTAAAATCTCCTCCTGGAATTAAAACATATACTTGTGAGCCTTTAGAGTATGTCTTTTCTGGCTCTCCGCTGTAAGCATGCATTAAATTATCTTGATATTTAATTTTATATTTCCCGGTCGCATTATTCACACAAGAAACAATAGTCGCTTGAATTGTTCTATCAAAACCTGCATTGGATATTAGGTTATTTGCAATAACTTCTATCGCTTCGCAGATATTTTTTTCAAAATTAGCCATAATATCCACTCCTTTTTCCTCAATAAAATCTCTATATTTAAATAGAATTTATTATCAATATATTATTATAAAATGACCAAAAGGGAGCTTACGCTCCCTTTTTGTCACCATGTTAATATTTCATCACTATGTGCTCTTTGACTCGCTACATTAACTAAATTATTTAAAGCGGTTTCTATTTCAAAACTACTCTGAACATTAGGGAATGAAGCATCAATATGTACATTTTGTTCAAGCGGGCTTCGGTCTTTGGATCCCCTATCTACGGCTTGCGCCATAATATCTGAGGTATATTCTACACGATCCGCGATTGAATGGATACCATACTCTAGGGTGTGGATTAATTGTTCGGTTCCCGCATTTAATGAATCTATAATATAATTAATAAAATCACTATTATTAGATTTCATTGTCCGAACAATATCAACTGCATCTAAAATATTTTTAGTATCTGATTGATTAAGAACAAGTTCTTTTTGATGCAACCATGCAAGTTTTCCATTATTTTTTTCTGGTGTTTGTTCTGACCATGAACCAGTATAACCTCCAGTATCATAACCCCATAACATTCGCCAAAAACCATTAGCCCAATCATTCTCATACATTCTATATTCAGAAGAAGCAGGTGTCGTATTATTGTTTGATACTTTTATATCAGAATTACCATTATCAGCACGACTACTTACTTTTTCAGTAGTATTATAACTTGGAGAATAATAACTGCCTCTTAATTTTATAAAATTTTCAGGCCAATTAGCGCCTACTTCATAAAGCGATTTTAAATCATTAATATCAGCAGCATTAGGATTTTTTCCTATGGTTAATGTTTTATAATTACCTTTATCAGAAACTAATTCTAAAACAAAATTACCAGTAGAACCCTGTTGATGTATTGTGCTAGATGCTATTTTTTCTGGACCATCTGAACTTTGTGGACTAGTACCATTTGGACCATTATTTGATGTACCTCCACCAACATTTTTATTTAAATCCACTGAACCAGTAGCTGATGTTACATTTTTCTTAACAACATCTTGCATATCTCTAACTTCAATTAATCTGTTTAAATATTCTTTAAGAGATGCTAAAGCACTTTCAATACTTTGTTTAACGCCTTTCCAAGCATCTTCAATAGCATTAACTCTTTCTCTAAATACACTTAATTGATCTGTTCTAGCAACTAAATCATCTACTCTATCCGCAGTATCAGTAATTTTATTACCTAAGTCTTCAACAGCAGAACCAACATCATCAATCGCTAATCTAGAAGCATTCCTGGCAGCCTCAACATCCGCATTATACTGATCTAATAAATTTCTAACAAAATTATAAAAATCTTCATTAGCTTCCGCCATTTGCTCAGTATCAATAGCACAAATCTTAGCAAGTTCATCCCACCATGCAATAGACTGTTGATTAATTTCTTCTGCTTTTTCTTTTATAGCTTCATATTTTTCATCAGTAGCAGTAGCAATATCAGCCATATCTTTAATACTATGCTCTTTTAATTTATCAATTAACTTTTGTTGAGCTTCTGTCATCTCTCCATAACTTTCTTTATTAACAACATAAGAAGCTAATAATAATTCAGAAGTTGCCTGATTTTGTTCTTGCCTATAACCATTTAAAGTACCTACGCGGGTTTCAATTAAATCTTTATAATATTGATCTAATTCTTCTAAAGCTGCTAAATAAGCTTCATCGCTTTCAAAAGATTCTCTTGAAAGATTTTGTCTTTCTTCTAGCCATGTATTATAAATATTTCTAATAGATTCAATTGATTCTTCTTCATTTTTCTTTACAGTTTCATATAATTCATTTGCGGCATCCATTAATGCTTGTTTTTTATCTTCAATATTTCCCTCATCTGCAACAAATTGATAACTCCAATTACCTTGAGAATCACGCTGAAGTCTCATTTGACTTCTATTATCACGCGCTTCTTCTAAAGCAATTTGAGCCTGTTGAACTGCAAGTTTCTTTTCAGCAATTTGAAGATCACCTTCAGATAAAGCTTTCTTTTCTTCAAGTTTCTTCAATTCTGTTTCTTGCATTTTTGCAAGTTTTTGTTTTTGTTTTAAATCATCAGTATTGTTAATAACATCAGCATATTTTCTTCTTAACCTATCTAATTGATATATTCTTTGATTTGCATCATAATAACCTTCTTCAGCTTTTTTAGCTCTGTCCCATTGTGTTGTCATTTCATCAATACTAAATCCTAATGCTTGTTCAATAGACTTTTTGTTTTCATATTCAAATTGCTTATCATATCTATTATTAAGAGCCTCTAAATAAGCTTCAACAGAATCATAAAGAGCCTTACTTGCATCTTCCATTTTTTCTTTTATTTTTTGAACATCTTCATCTAATTCACTAGCACCTGAATTTATAAGTTCTTTATACTCTCTTTCAAGAGCATCAATTTGTCTATTAAGAGCAATTTGTCTTTGCTCTTCATTTTGCATCTTTTTATCATAAATATCTAAATAAACTTGGTAATCATTTTCTTGATCGCCTGCTTTACGAACTAATTCTGTAATTCTCTCCCAATGGTCTAATTCATCATTAATGTCATCAAAACCATCCATTAAATCTTCCCATTGGTCTAAAGTTTCATCAACAGCATCAATATAATCTTCCCAAGCATCTTTCCAGATATTATAAAGATCCATGCTATCATCTTTAAGCTGTTCGCCGAGTTCTTTAAGTTTAGTAATAGCTTCAGTTTCACTTGCAAACATAGCACCTTCATGACCATAGTCGCCAGAGTCAATGGCATTTTTAACTTTATTATAAGCATCTAAATCTACATTAACAGTACCTAAATCACCCTCAGTATAAGTTTTTGCATTAGCTAAAGCAGATTCGAATACGTCTAACCATTCTGAAGTAGTTTTTCTTAATGTTTTAAAGTTTTGATTTATTTCTTTAACAAAGTCATTTACCATTCTGCGGGCTTCGCCTATGTCAAGTTTGACCTCGACCATAATCTCAAATTCCTTGAGATTGTTTGCAATGGTCTCGTAATATATATCATCGAGTTTATTCTCTGTATCTTGTATCTCGGTAAGAATACCTTGATAATTTGATACTAATTTTTTGAACTTCTCGTATTCTTTTTCAACAGCTTCAAGAGCTTTCTTATCAGCATCTTTTTGAGCAGACTTATTATACTTTTCAATGGCAGCATTGTACTGATCAAGCATAGCTTGAGTAGCTTCTGCATAATTAACAATATTGCCACTTGCAGTATCAAAACTCATACCATATTTAGCAAGATCAGCTTGCATTTCTTTTTGGTATACTTTTTGTTCTTTAGCTAAATCTTGGTATGCCTTTTTCTGTTCTTGAAGAAGTTTATTTTGCTTGCGGATTGCGCCTATCAGCTCCCCGCCCGCAAGGTGTTCTTGCTCTTTAGCTAGATCTGAAATTGCATCGGCTAAGTCATCAATTACTTTCTGAAGAGGATAGAAACGATCAAATTCATCTGCCCATTCTTTAAGGTCTTTATTTTCTTTAGATTTTTTAGAACCACTTCCTCCTTTAGGAGTATACCCCATAGCTTTAGGAAAGTCAGTTTTAAGACCTTTAATTGTTGCATCAGCTGCAGCTGCGTAGGTTTCTGCTGCTGAAGCTACATTCAAATAAGTTTGTGCAAGATCACTATTTGCGTTGGCTAGTTCTCTCGCTTTTGCGGCAACAGCTTCCATCGTAAAGCCAGCAACTTGATTTGCAGCAATAGATGCGTACTTAGTCAACAAATGCTGACGTTCTTGATCATCTTCTCCTTTTGTAGCGATAATATCAAGTTCTTTTAACATAAGTTCAGCCTGTTGCGATTCCATATTCTGGACTCTAGCTATCGCTACTTCTTGAAGAGTTTGTTCATTAACTTTAAGTTGTCCATTTTCAAATTCAAGAGCAGATAAATATTGTGGCTCCATACTTAAAATTTCTTGAAACGAATCAACCGTTAAAAACTTATCTTCCGCATATTGTGCTTCAATCGTTTTTAAAGATTTATATGCAGCTTGCATATTATCCATTCCAGAACTTGCTGCAGCAACTCTTTTTTGTAAATTTTCTAAAGAGTCAGCTTGAGCTTCATATTCTGCACTTAAAGCACTAACAGCACCTGTATAAGCATCTAATTTACTTTTATAACCTTTTAAGCCATCAGAAGCTGCACGTCTTTTTCTTATTGCATTTTCTATTAATTTAATATCTTCTTCTTGCGTTATACCAAGATCGTCATAAACCCTACTTAATTTTTCATCAAATTCTTCTCCGCTTTTTGGCAAATGTTTATCATAATATTCTGCAATAACTTCAAGTTGACCGACTATTCCTTTTCCTGCATCTTGAGCTTCTTTTAAAGGCGCTGCTAAATCGGCGGCTTCTCCAAAAAATTCTTTAGTATTAAGATCTTTTGTAAAATCTTCACCCGTAATATTCATTTGAGTAATTTCAGTAGTTAAAGCATTTTGGTATCTTTGATTTATTTCTTCTTCTGCTTTTTCACTACTCATATCAACTCCATTTAGAAATTGATCGTCCGCCCCATTAGCTTTATAAATCTTATATTGTTCCGCGAGCTTAGCAAGAGATTCAGTAAGTTCATCTGCTGCTTTTTTCTTTTCCTCAAGAACAGCAATATGTTCTTCTTCTAATTTTCTTAATTGCTCAAATATTTGTTCATCAGATGCATTAAGATCAAGATCCTCAATACCAGCCATCTCTTTTCGGTCTTTCTCTGACCAACCTTTTCCTTTAGAAGCTTTATCAGGGTCAAATCTATTCATTGCATCTTGAACTTTATAAATTTCAGACTTTTCGGCTTGAACGCCACCTAAAGTTTTTAATTGTTCAGAAGTAATACCTAAACTATTATTATCTACGTTTAAATGACCGTCATCATCAACTAATTCTCCAGTAAGAGCAGGCTCAATACCTAAAACAGCTATCGTATCTCCATCAATTTTTTCTATATCATTAATAAAAGTATCATATTTTTCTCTATCTACTTTTATTTCTAAGTCCCAATCTTTTTCTTCTGTAACAACCATAGCTGTTTGACCATAAATTGACATATCCTGAGTATTGGCATGAGTAGAAGCCATATTAATAATATCAGAATATGAAGCATCTGGATCTAAATTCTTAATTCGTTCAATAAAATCAAAAAATTGTTCTGCTGTTGTTAATGCTCCATCAAGCTCATTATAAACTTCTGTAAAAGCAGACTCTAATTTTATTTTCTTTAATTTCTCTGCATTTTCTGCAGCAGCTTTTATACTTTCTTGAGCGGTATCCATCCACTCTTTAAGATGCTTCGCAGAATCTTCTCCTTGTGCAGCAGCTGCTGCGATATCATATTGAAATTGTTTAAAAGCTTCAGGATCAGTACCAGTTTTTTCCCATATTTTTTCCCAAGTTTGTTTATCTAATTTAGTTCCTGCATCAAAAATAACATTACGGCCTAATAATCTTTCCATAGCATTTTCTGTTTGTTGATGTTTTCCATGGCCTAAGTCCCATAAATATCCCAATTCATCTTTTGCACTACCTGCAGCTTTTTGTACTTGTGCTAAAACATTATTTTTATTATATTCAATACCTTGTTCTAAATCTTGTATTGTTTCTTTTTGTTGTTCTGCTTGAACTTCTTTTATTTTATTATCAAGGTCATCATAAGCACCTGTTAAAGCCATAATCATTAATGCTTCGTTTTCATAAGCAGCAGCAAGTTCAATAGCTTGAGCTTTTGCTTGTTCTCTGCTTATAGATTGTTCATCTATTTGCGCTTTTAATTGATCATACTTATCAGCTAAATCCGTTATAGCCTTTAATTCTTCTGTTGACTTTTCTATTTTTTCAGATTGTTTAGATTCTTTTAATGCCGCTCTTTCAGCTTCTTCAGAAAGTTTTTTCATATTAACTTTATGAACTACGTAAGCTGTAACACCTGCAATCGCGGCAATAGCTAAAATAACTGCGGCGGCTGTCGCTGCTGCTGCTGCACCTCCAGCCAATCCGCCTAATCCTGCGGTACCTTCAGTTGCGGCACCTGCGGCACCAGCTTCTGGAACTCCCGCCATAAAAGTACCTTTACCATCTGCTGTTGGTGTTCTTTTTAATTGACTCTGTAATTTATCATTAACAGTTTCTACTGTTTCATTCTTAGCGATATCTGCTTGAGCATCGGCTTGTTTTTTAGTTAATTTTAAATTAAGAGCTTTTAAAATAGATTGTTTATCTTCTCCAGCAAGAATTGCCGTTAACCCTGAATGTATACCAGTTATAAAATTATGTGCTGATTTTAAATTAAATAAAATCATTGGAAGAGAAACAATTAAAGACTTAAAAGCTTCTCCCGGGTCTTTATTTTGAAATTGATCCACTAAATTATTAATTTGAGTAAGAATCGTTGCAAATCTTGAAGCATCCATTAATGTTGTTTGAAAAGTTTGTGCGTATGTTTCTGCTTTAGTCTTTGAATTATTTAAACCCTTATTAATTTTATCACTTTCTTCTGATGCTCCTTTTGCCATAGTTTTAGCTTCCGAAAATGCTTCTGCTAATTTTACAGCTTTTTCAGCAGCTTCATCAGAAGATTTTAAAACTTGTAATATTTTTTGTTTTAACTCTGCAGCCTGTTCGTCGCTCAAGCCTAATTCTTCAGCATAAACTGTAATACCATCTTGCATATCTACTTGAGCTGAACTTATTTCTTCTATAATATTAACAAGTTTTTGAAGTTGCTCATTAGTTGCTCCACCTGCCTTTTCAGCATTTTCAATTTCTTGAACTATAGTGTTTAAATTGCTTATAGCTTTAGGAAAATGTTCAACTCCCATTTCTCCGAAAGTTTCTCCTAAAGAACCATTTTGCATTTCTTTAAAAATAGCTATAAAATCAGTAAGAGAAATTTTACTACTATCAAGCATTTTTTGGAGAGCTGAAATTGCAGGATTCACACCGTCAGCAAAACCAGCTGTAACTTCTTTTGTTTTTTCTACATCTTCTTCAACTTCTTTAAATTCTTGTTCAAGAGATTCCGCATCTATCGTATCTTTTTGTAAGGCTTGACCTATACCTTTAATATTTTGTTCGGTTTCTATTGATTCTTGTTTAACTTTTGCAATTAAAGTAATAATATCAAGAACCTGTTGATTAGGAGCCTCTCCTGTTAATTGTTTATAACGCTCTGACATTGCTGCTATGTCAGTATTAATTTGAGAAATTTCTTCATTTAGTGTTTCCGTTTTTGTTGTTACTGATACTATACTAGTACCAACATCTTCCATATTTTTAGCAGTCTCGGCAGTTGCTTCTTTTTCTTGTTGCCATTCTGCTTTAGATTGCTCTTCTGCTTTTCCGCGTTCTACACTAAATCTCTGGTATTTCTCGTTTAAATTTTCAACAATTTGTTCAGATTCTTCATTCGCTTGATTAAATTTTTTTGTTGACTCTGTTGCATTATCTATGTGGTCTGCAGTTTCATTATAATTATTTTTTATAGAATCATTAGTTTCTAATGGTTCTTCTTTAACTTCAGCTTCTGATTCAGTATTAGTATTATACTCTGCATTTGTAAGCATTTGTTGTGCTTCAGCAACATTTTTATCATGTTCATTAACAGCGTTATCTAAAGCTTCTCTAGCTTTAACTTCTGCGTCAATAGCAGACATTACTCTTTGTAAAATATCATTGAATAAATTCTGATGTAAAACATCAGTTTTATCAATAGTTTGCTGTGTTTCAGTTATAGTAGAAATTAATTTTTTATAATCTTCCATAACTCCAGCCATAGCATTATTATTAACATTAACATTTAAAGTAATATCTTCTTGAACAAAACCTTCTTTAAATTCCTTAAATACACCTTTAGCCTCTTCTAATCCAGCTTTAAATCTAACAATAAAATTACCAATATTTATTCCAATATCTCCACCAAATAATTGAGTGAGTCCTGTTATTAATAAAGGCCAGATACCTTTAAATCCGCCTAAAGCATCTATTATTTTACCAATAATAGTTAAAAATTTTTCAGCGCCATTAGCTAATTTAATAAAGAAATCTTCATCTATTAAACTAGAATAAATAGTTTGCCATGCTGTTTTTACTCTTTTTTGAGCAGCTTCCCAGCTTTCAGCATAAATATCTGCTTGTGATTGTAACTCTCCATCAGAAGAACGAGCAACTTGTAAATTCTCTTGTACCTTATCCCAATTATCCATTAAAGCAACTAATTGGTTATATTGGCGGGTTCCCGCCACAGTCTGCGCAAGAGCTACTTGTTGTTCTTTACCGATCTGGCTCCACTTAGATCCCATTTCATCAAGAATGGTATCCATTTCTTTCAATCTACCATTAGCATCAAGAATATTAACACCAACTGCGGCTAAAGCCTGAGAGTATTTATTCAAATCAACCCCGTCATCAAGGGTTTCTCCTAATTTCAAACCTTCAATACGAGCAAATAATGTCTTAAAAGCGGTACCTACAGTATCTGCACTCTGCCTAGTCTGAGCCACAACTGTAGCTAAAGCTGAAGTTGCATAATCATAGCTCAATCCAACCGTATCAGCAACCGCCGCAAACTTTTCAAGACCAGCCGCAATTTCTGCGGAACTTGAAGCGGTAGCTGCGCCTAATCCAGTAATAACATCTGCATAATGTTCAAGAGATTCTGAACCATCATCAAAGTTATTCCAGATAGCTGTCATATAAGAAGATACTTCATCTACACTATCTTTTGTAACATTAGACATTTTAGCTACAACATCTGTCCTTTCAGTAACATCAGCACCTTCCAAGCCTTGCTGATAGAAGATAAGTGCAGCATCGGTATATGCAGTTGTACTAATACTTAATTCTTTTGCAGCCTTATTTGCTTCTCTAGCGAATTCTGCCATTTGGTCAGTATTCTGCTTAGATACTATTCTAATATTATTTAAAGATTCGTTTAAGTCTTGAGCATAACCATAAGCGCCACTTATAGAACTCATGAAACCATGAAGAATAGAAGAAGAAATTTGCCATTTCATTGTATTCTTCATAGTAGTTGCAAATTCTCTAAGCATACCTTGAGATTTTTGCATAGGTACTTGTGCAGTCTGAACAGCTTTGGCAATCTCATTAAAAGCGGCTACTCCTTGAGGTCCTAAAGACTTAAACTCTGCAGCCAATGTTTTAGCTGACATTCCGGTTCTTTCCATAGCTTCTTTTAAAGCTGCTACATCAAGTTTACCATTATCCATTCTACATTTTTGCATAATTGTAGATAACTTAGATGCAGAATTCATGGCAGAATTCATTTCTTTTGTTATTGCCTGTTCCCCGCCTAATATTCCTTTGCCTTGACCAAGAGAACGCAATTTCATTGTTAAATTATCAAGGTCTTTATTTAATTGTGTCATGTCACCTTTAAAACCAAGGGTAACATTAACTCTTCCATCAGTAGCCATTTTTCTTCTCCTTTTCCTCAAAAATATCTATAAACGAAAAAATGGCTAGAGTGTAGCACTCTAGCCATTCCATTTTCACTCCTAATTATGTTAAAAATAGTAATAGGAAAATGATAGTAATTAGCCCAATTTTTCCATTACTTCTTGAAGAAATTCGACATTCTCTTTATTACCAATTTTCTTTTGAATTTCAGTAGCATCGAAGTCTAAATCTTTATAATCAGTGGTGACTCGTTCCATGATTCCATATGCGGAGTTCGTATATTTATAAAAATTTTCAATAGTTTCTGTTGTAGAATCAATTAAAAATTGATATTCTATTGTAGGTATTTCCGCAATTACTTCGCTGATAATATCATTTTCTTCAAGTAAATCATAAAGTTTTGTAGGATCTTTCTTCTGAGCTTCTGTAAATCCTATATTAGTATAATTATACATAATTTCAAGATTTAAAAATACCTCTAATTTAATAGGATTCGCAAAATTATTATCATCTGCGGATGCTCGTAAAACACGCTCAATAATTCCTATTTTTTCTTCTACTGGAAGATACTGTTTTACTTCAATATCAATTCCATTAATTTGAAGTGTTCTAACTTCATTTTTCTTTGTTATTTTTAATTTAGAAAAAGTAACTTTTGCCATTTGTTTTCTCTCCTTTTTTCTCTTATTTATATTATACCAAATTATTTGGTTATTGTCAAGTTCTGTTGTGCTATCTCTTCTTTTAATGCTTCTGCAACTGCTATTTGTCCCTTTTCAGTAAATACTTTATGAAATTGCTTCCAATCAAAAGTGTCACTATTAAATAAAGAAATTAATTGATTAGCCATAATTTTAATTGATTTAACTGAAGCTAAACGATAATTTAAAGCTTTTATTTGTAAATGTCCTATATCACCAGAAGCCCACCAACCAATATAATTTTTCATCGCTTCATCAATTAAAGGTCCAATAAAGTTACTCCTTATATGCTGTTTAAAACTTGTATCATTAAAATTTTCTCCAGAACGAGTAAAATGAACATAAAATGCTTCAACGGCGTAACCTTCATTATATCTTTTATCAGGATAATGTTTTCCCCACCACTCTCTACTTTTTTCTAAGAAACTTTCATAATGCTTAACAAAAGCATCTGAAACGTCTAATTGATGTTTTTGATCATTAATCTTATTTAAATCATATAATAAATTATCATATGTGTGAATCTTTCCAGTTTTTTTACTTGTCCAAGCACCTTGAGATCTTCTTGTTTTACCTTCTAGTTCTGATTCTGATATGTCTATAAAACCTACTTTTCTTCTTGAATTCCATATTGAAATTCTAAGAACGATATCTTCTTCTCCTCTTAACATAGTGCCAATTTCATTAACCAAAATAAAAGCCTTTTCAATATTTTGATCTCCCGTAATATCATGAATTTGCTCAGGTATAGATGTTCCTATATGTCTCATCCACCACTGATAATCATAACAGTATTGCTCTTCTACATCCATCACTTCTATTAATTCTTTAACCTTTTTATATAAATTTTCTAAAAAAACTTTTTTTATTGATTCAACAGTTTGTCCTTCCTCTTTAACTGTTTCTTCCAATCTAGGCATTATTTTTTGAGTTATAAGTTCATCTAATTCTGATGTATTACCATCAGAATCTTCAAATATTTTTTCTAATTTTAATTCAGAAAAATCTGGAATAATTTTAATAATTTCTCCCATAATTCCCCCTTAAAGTAAAAAAGCGGGGGACCGATTTCTCAGTCCCCCGCACTTCAAATTTTTAATTAAATAACACAAGTTTCCGTATCTGTAACTGCGGGTGCTGATTCACATGCCACAGTTAAAGTAACGATATCTCCAGCTACTAAACCAGATTTATCTATTGTTACAGTAGATCCTAATCCGCCCCATTGAGGAGTCCAATCAGAAACTATTTCTCCATCATGAGTTAAAGTTGCTGATTTTGTAAAACTACTATCATTAGTTTCTACATTTGCAGATAAAATGCTACCCGCAGAATGGAAATTAAGTATGTCAATAGTATAAACCTTAGTAACATTGTAAGTTAATACCTTGGTTATTTCAGGATCTTCTTCAAGACCTAAAGTAATTGTAATTACACCACCATCAACTTGCGCGCTAGAAATATCTATTGAAATAGTATTTCCAGTTTCATTTACGGTTATATCTTCTGCCTCAGTTCCTCCATCAGGTGTAAATAAACTACTTACTACCGTAAAAGTACCATTAGTCGTTACATCTGATGTAATGACCGTAGAATCACTTCCACTTGACGCAAACTCTGTTGCGTCAAGTGAGTATGAAACTGGGCTAATTATTCCCCCGGGTGATTTATAGCTTCTTCAGTATGGAATACACTATCTGCTTCACCACTACTCTGACCAATAATAGCTATATCACAAACAGCTTTCTTTTTACGGTTGAAATATGTATAACCAGGCATAGCATCCATCTGGAAATCAAATGTTGAAGGATCACCATTTGCTGCCATTGTTATAGTAAATGCAGAATTAATCTTAACCTTAGGATAGGTAAGAGTAGCTGCCATATCTTTACCATCTTCATTTCTATAAAGCGTATCAGCTTCAACGTAGAAGTATCCACCAAAGCTGCTAGGCTCAATAGTAATCTGAGTAGCATTAGATTTCATAACTACATAGAAATCAAGCTTGATAGTTTTATTAACATAAGTAGAAGCAACTGTAAATGAAGCATCTGTACTAGGTGTAACAGAAGCAACTTTAGATGTTGAATTTACTCCACTAAGAGTAACAGTGTCAATCCAATCAACAATACTTCCATTGTGATCAAGAACCGTAGCATATACTTTAATATTATCGTCAGCGCAAATGTCAACTGAAGGTGTGATAGTTGCATCAGCAACAAGACCTAATTCATCACAAAGTTCATCATAAGATACCTTTGCAACTCCACCTGCGCCTACAACAGTGTCAAATGTTACATGAACATGCACTGCATTGTTTGCTGAAGCGTCTATAAGACCAGCATCCGTAAGAACTGCAAGACCCATAGGACTCATAAGAGCGTCAGTTACGTTAAAGGTCATAGTTTTTTCACCTTCCCAAGCAATGAGACGGTTATACCCACGACCACCCTGTGCATAAACAACAGTTGTAGCCTGTTCCATGTTTGAAGTCTGAGCTGTATCTATAACGAATACTGGCTGACCTGCCTTAAATCTCCTATTACCAACCATCATGTCAGTAAGAGCTTTAAAAGTAACGTCACAGATCTCTCTAGAACCGAAACGTTGTACCATATGTTTTTTCCTCCTCTAATAATTGCAATTTTAGATTGGGATGTATTATTCCATCCAATTATCTACATCGTCTAAATCAGTGGCTCCCGCCAACCGTGCCTTCATATTCATATCAAAGGCATACTTCTTTTGGTATCTTTTAAATTCATCATTTAATTGATAAATTGTATAACCAGTAAGTTCATTCATATCTTTTTGCTCTCCTACTGCGAGAATAGAAATATATTGACTATAAATAGCAACTTTTGTAGTCTGATCTCCATTACCCGAGTGTTTAAGTTTCTTTTGTTTCGCGGCTTCTAGCTTTGCAGCTATTTTTTCTGCTCTTCTACCTACTGGATTATATTCTTTTTCGCCAAAAGTTTCATTTAAACAAAACATAGAAGATAATATGTCTTTAAAAACTTCATAATTCAAATTATTAATTCTACTAATGATACCATTTTCATTAACTAAAACAATATCAGAATTAGTATATTGAATTTTATAAGTTGGAAAAAGTAAAGACAAAAGAAGAGTTACCTCATTTTTTTGCTCTATTTTTTCTGTACTACACATTATCGACATAATTATATCAAAATCAGTTTTATCTTCTAAACCTGTTTTGTCCTGTTCATTTAACATTTTTTTAGTGAAAGTTAAAAGTCGAGTTCCATTAAATAAACTTTTTTCACCAATTAAACTAACCTCTTTATAAGTAGGTTGTTTTATAATCAGTTGCGCTTCAACAAAAGGAATATCAGCTCCACTAATTAAAAGAGCTTCATTATCCATCTTCATTCATCTCTGCGGCGGCTGTTAAAAAGCTCTCCACAGTCTGGTCATCAGGATAATAGTCCTCGTTCCCGCGAACTATTTCATAAAGTAAAACATAACCCGCAAATTCTTCCTTTAAAGTTGAAGCCTGTGCCCCCAAAAATCGTAATCTACCTAAACCAGTTAATCTACTTTCATTTAAAATAGCATCAATATAACCCATTATTTTAATAGGTCTTTGACGATAATTACCTATATCCCAATAGTCAAGATGTGAAAGAATATCAATTCCTAATACTGCATTTCTAAATTCTTTATTAGATGTAGGTGAAAAACTATCAAATCCAATATGAATATAGCTTTTAGCCTCTTCATTTTCAGATAACTCAAATTTAGGTCTTAATCTTATATAATCTTCTTTTAATAATTCATCAATACCCATTGAATTAATTTTTTTATTATAAACTGGATTTTTATAATCTATTAAACAATCTGGGGTATTGATAACAAGAAGTCTTTTTAATCTATCAGAATAAGCTTTATCCTCAACAAATAGCCTATTCAAAATAATTTCAATATCCTTCTCTGCACCTAAAAAAGAATTAACACTCAATTCTTCTTTCATCATTCGGTTAAAATCTTCATCAGGAGTGGTAGGAATTAAATAACTTCTATCATACGGTTTTGTATTAAACTTACTGCGCATCCTTTTATCTCCTTACACTTACATAGGTGTCATTAATATTTCTAAATTAACATCTTCGTTATATGACAATAAAAATTTCTCATTGAACCTTACCATCTTAGGAATTTTTAAAACACATGAACTGTCATCCATTTTGACAATTTGAACTTTATTAGAGTTAACTGTAAAATTCCCTGTAATAGTTGAATCTCCAACAAGAGTATAAGTGTATTCTCTGTTATATTTAATAGTTTGCGGGCCCTCGATATGTACACCCTCAATATCTGGTCCTATAATCTCCGGAATCTGCATTGAATCTTCCATAGTATTGTCTGGATATTCTTCCAGATAAATGGTAATAACTCCTTCTTCAACTTCTTTTTCGTATAATTTATCAGGAGCCATAGTGTATCTATCGACTGCCGAAACTCGCCAATTATGTCCATCGAATTTAACAATTTTCAACCTCTCGAAGAAAGCTTTAGTTTCTGCATTATCTTGAATATAGAAATGCAAGACATAACTCATATTAGCAATTTCAATTCCATTATTTTTGCCTTCTTCTAATTGTACTTGACTTGGACCACGCATATAAATTGGATATAAATTATCATTTACTGGAATAAAATGGTCGCAACGTCTAGCGCTTCCATGGAAATAAGCCTCCTCTGCATGATCCTGCATGTAGACTAACCATATACTACCGCTAGTGTCAAGATCCTCTTCCGGGATCCCGCTGGCATCATCAATTAAATTATTTCTATCCCAATAAAAATAATCACCATTTTTCCAATCTTTTACTACATTATCCTGTGAATATTTCTTTTCAACACTTATTTCTTTCATATCATAAGTTTCTTTTAATTTGTCAGGATTAAGTAAACAACGAATACGAGATGTCCAATCTACTTTAAAATTAGGAGTTAATCTTCTTACCCACTCAGCTTGATACGAATTTTGTAAAGAGCTCCTAAAACTTAATAACTTATTTTTTATATTTCTAGCATCTTGATGATCATAATAGCTAGAAGTATTATAAATTTTAATTCTTTGTAACATTTCCTCTAAAGTAGACATTTCTTCACCTCACTTAATATATTTAAACATTCAAAGATGGTTCTCCTAAAAGCAAAGAAATCATCTTCAGAGGTTAAACCCAATAAAGCTTCCATTTTGCATAATAAAGAAAAGAAGTCAACAGATTCAAGTAATAATTCATCCAGTCCCGCAACTTCAATAATTAAATTACGTAATGGACTTTGCCAATCTCCTCCTTCTTCCCGCAAAGGTAAAAGTTTAAAAATTTGATTAATTATCCTATCTAAATCCGCAATAATAACATCTTTCTTTATTTTAATATCATACTTTAATGTAATCATTGTAATACCTCCTAAACGGTAGGCATATACAATGAACGCATAGTTGTAACATATTTACCATTAACAATTTTTCTTCTCTTGTATAATCTTTGTAAATGAAAACATTCTTGTTTTCTTTCATCCATCATGACTTTTAATTTAGCCATATGATTAGCTTGAGAAGTAAATTTAAAATCTGGTCCACTATATTTTTCTCTTGATAATTCAGTTGTTGCGATTTGTCTTTCAAACCACTCAATCATCATAGATACCGCCAAAATATTAATTTCTTCATCAGTAAGTGCAGAATTAAAACAACCGCCAGTCCAAAGTACTGACGGTGAATCAAAATGATTACTTTCTATTCCATTATAAATTTCTCCATGATCATAATAACCTAAATCATAATCACTAGCATTAAATCTTGGAAATTCAAATCTAGGAATTGCACAAACTAAAATATCTTGCAAATCTCTTATGGTATCTAATTCAGTCATTTCGAGGTACATATCATCTGTAACTCTCGTAAAGAAAGCTTCATAAATGGTTGTAAAAGACGTAGTTTTCTTTACGTCCATATCATACCTCTTACCCTACTACTTTATATTTATCACTAGGAACTGCGGGTGCTGTTCTTCTGCTAGGAGATGCGGCAACTTGTACTTGCTG
>Ga0326514_10000459_pt1 | contig 27796 bp, 15 predicted proteins | sample 3_2548_0518_D_FD_203653 | JGI IMG/M metagenome (GOLD analysis project Ga0326514, IMG submission 203653) | Bovine rumen microbial communities from UC Davis, California, United States - 3_2548_0518 | ecosystem: Host-associated > Mammals > Digestive system > Stomach > Rumen | place: USA... | reverse complement strand
TATGCTGGTTCATTTTGTTGAACTGGCTTTTAATATTGAGAGAAAGGAAGAAACAAATGTTCAAGATAAATGATAATTTAGATATTGTTGCTTACGGAGCGGCGGTAAGGGAAATTGCAGATAAATTTTTTGACGGTGATGGTAATTATGCTCCGCATATTGGCAAAGCGGGCGCAATGGTTGTTTTTTACAACTATTTTGTTGCAGAAAGCAAGTTTTCTGAAATGACATCAGAAGAATTTACAACCGATTTATTTTTCTCTGATGAAGAATTTTTGAGTGAGTATAACAAGGCAATTAAGGATTGCGCGGAAGTTAGATTCAATTTTGGCAATGCTTATAAAGATGCTATTGATATTGTAAACACACGAAAAACATCTATCGGCAGAGCTGTTGAACAGTTTGAAAAGGCGATTATAAATCTCGCGGCGAAGGTTTCCCCTATTTTTTCAGAAGAAACCATAGACAAAATCGCAAAAATTTCTGATGATGTCGCGAAAGGTGATTTGAGTGCGGAATCTGTAATAAAAGCAATCGGAAACAGGTGATTGTATGCCACAAGCGCGGAATATGAAACAATTAAATGATATGCTAATGCGTTCATTAAAAAACGCTATGAAAGCTACATCAAAAAAAGCCGAAGCCGATATGTATGACGCAACTGGTTGGTTTTATGGTGGTGGCGACCCAAGATATGAACCTACAGTTTATGAGCGGACAGGAGCATTGGGCAATACTCCGCGAGTCACTGAAAACAATGTTAATCAATATGCTAATGGCGGAGAAGTAAGTTTTACTGCTTATTTAGATAATACTCATGTTTATACTACAGGTGATAATCCTGATATGCAAAAAGTATTAGAGCTTGCAAATGACGGAACACAATGGATTACCGCAAATGGCAAAAATGCAAGATTGGCTGTTGGTCGCAGAGAATTTTGGGAACGCGCGGAAGAAAATATAGAGAAAGATTTTGAAGAAACGTTGAGTAAAACTTTCAAGCCAGTATAAAGGAAGTGATAAATTTGGCTAAGAAAGGAAGGTCAACTGTATATAATCAAATTTGTACTGACGAAAAGTTAGCACAAGTAAATGAAGATAATATTGAATTACAAGATGATTTTTTAGAGCATTTAGTTTCCATTGATAGGGCAGAAACTACAATAGTTCAGTATCGTGCGGCATTAAATATATTTTGGGTTTGGAATTTAGATTATAACAAAAACAAATCATTTGTTGATATGACTAAACGTGAGGTTTCAAAATTTCAAAACCATGCTCTAAATATTTGGGGCTGGTCGCCACGCAGAATGAGATTTGTAAAATCTGTTATGCGTAGTTTAGAAAACTATATAATTAATATACTTGATGATGAATACCCAGATTATAAAAGGATTTGGGATAAAATCGAGAATCCTGTTAATGAAGCTGTACGAGAACAACCTATTTTTACAGATGAAGAATTAGAGAATTTGTTGAGTAAATTGGTTGAAAGAAAAGAATACATGAAGGCTTGTGTTTTAGCTTTGATGATCTATGGCGGTAGAAGAAAAGCAGAAATACCACGATTTAAGGTTTCATATTTTAATGAAGAAAATTTGATTTGTAATGGTGCATTATATAAAACACCAGAGAAAATGAAAACTAAAGGTCGCGGTCAAAGAGGAAAACTTCTTTATTGCTATACACTTGCTAAACCATTTCAGCCATATTTAGATATGTGGTTGAAAGAGCGTGAACGGCTCGGAATAACAAGTGAATGGCTATTTCCTCTTTATAAAGATGATAAATGGTTGGACGAGCCTATGAACACGAGCACAATGGATTCTTATGCACGTACTTTTACGAAATTAGCCGGCAAGCCGTGGTTCCCTCATTTGTGTAGGCATCGTGCGACAACAAGGTATGTTGAAGCCGGAATACCTGCAAATGTTATCAAAGATATTTTCGGTTGGTCTGATGTTTCGCTTGTTGATGTATATTCAGATATTGAGGCAGAAGATACATTTGATAAATACTTTGGTGCAGAAGGTATAAAGAAAGTTGAACAAAAAGGATTGTCGGATTTATAACGTAATAACAATGCAATCATCTTATTGGTGTTTTATTTTAGAGAAAGGAGGGTTTTATGGCTAAAAATTTTGAAGCTCTGATTCGGGCGGTGTTAGATACAAAAGGTATTGATGCCCAAATTACGAATGAGATTAATAATCGTAGAGTAGATTTAAACAATATACATATTGATACTGAAAGTATAATTCGACAAATTCAGAATACATTAAACAATCAGCATTTTGATATTTCTTTAAATTTGCCAAATCTTAATCGGCAAATGAATAATTTCAATCAGCAAATGCAGCAGAATTTGAATCAATCTGTTGGCGATATTATGACGCGATTAAATAATAATGAAAACGGTCAAGGTCATATTTTGCATAGAACAAATAATCTTGGTATTGATATTACTACTGTTGGTGCATTAGGAAATTCTTTACGTCAAATGAATTTCAGAGAAGAAGATATTCGTAGAGTAACGCAAAATCTTAATGAAATGGATATTCAAATCAAAAAGATTACTTATGATTTGAATGATAATGGTGGAATTAGTGTCAATATTCAAGGTCTACAAGATTTGAATACCGCTGTAAGTTTAACAAGGAATTATGATCGAGCCGGAGAATATCTTAGTGAAACAAATAGACGTATTATTAAAACCGTAGAAACTCAACTTGAGGCGGAACAACGGTTACAAAAGCAACACGAGAAAAATATTTCAACAATAACAAAGTATAATTCTTCTTTGGATTCGTTGAAGTCAAAATATGGTGATAGTAATTCTGCAAAACCTATTACTGACCAGAGCCATATCTCTCAACTTGAAACTGCATATGGGCAAGTTGAAGCAAGAATTGCCGCGCTTAATAATGCAGATGAACATACTTTTGCCAATCTCAAAGCACAAGTTGATGCGGCTATCCAACACGTTAAAGATTTGGCTACACAATTTCAAAATGCAGAATATTCTGCTAATCAACTTGCGGCAAAACCAATCAGCGTGATAAGGGATAATGAACTTCAATTATTAAGAGAATTTGAAGCAAAAGTTAAAGCTGCTGGCGTTGATGCAACTCAATTTTCAACAGGTATTGATGAATTAAGAGATAAGCTAAATGGTGTTGGTGATAAACAAGCATTAAGTGATTATCTTAATACATTGTCAACTGTAAAAGCCGAGTTTAAGGCATTAAAAGCAGAACAAAAGGCAGAACAAAAAGTAGCACAAGAAAATGCTGATTTAACAAATGGAAAGTTTAAGGAATTATTAAACACTGCAAAACAAATTGATACTTTAGAAATAAAAATTCATGGTTTAGATTCAAATTCAAATGCAAGTCAAATTGCCGAACTTTCTTCACAATTGGATAATTTGCGCAAACAATATAGTTTTCTAAGAAATGGATTGGACGGCAAATTATCAACTGAACAGTTGAATACGTTAAAACAAACTGCCGGAGATACAGAAAACAAACTTCGTGTGTTGGATAGTAAATTAGATGATACTAAACGCAAGATTATTCAAACTTTTAATGATAAAGTTAGAAGTGGCGGTTTAGGATTAGAAATTGAACAGATAAACACACAAGTTACAAATTTGAAAACAAGAATTGATGCTCTTGGTACTGGTTCTGCTCAAACTGAATTACATACAGTGTTAGAACAGATTGAGTTAGATTTAGATAGTGTCAATAAACTTGCAGAAATGTTTGGTCATTCTGGTTCAATGAGTACAGAGAAATATATTGCTAATATGCGTATTCTTGAACAAACAATAAATAGAGTTAGGAATATGACACAAACTGCCACGGCTTCTACAAAGCAATACGCAACACAGATGGAAGTTGCTACATTGCAAAACAAAATGGAAACGTGGTTGCTTAAAAATTCTAAAGCTACAAAACAATTTGGAAGCCAAATAAATGCCTTGATTAGCAAGCTCAAAGAGTTGGCTTCGCAGGGAAATGTTGATAAGTCAGAACTAAACAAATTAGCTAATAGTTTTAAGTTGGTTGACCAAGCTGCTACGGCGGCAGGAGTTAAAGGTAAAACTTTCGCAGACAGTTTGAAGGGCGCATTATCAAGTATTTCGAGATATATAAGTGCCTCAACGCTTATATATTCTGCCATTAGAGCTATTAAACAAGGAATAACAAGTGTTGTTGAACTTGACACGGCATTAGTTGATTTGAGAAAAACCACCGATGGTACAGCCAAACAACTAAGAGAGTTTTATTATACAGCAAACGACACAGCAAAAGCTCTTGGTGTAACCACAAAGGACGTAATTCAAGCGGCGGCGGATTGGAGTCGTCTTGGATATTCACTTAAAGATGCAGAAGAAATGGCTAAAGTTTCTTCTATCTTCAAATCCATTTCTCCCGGAATGGATATGGAACAGGCGACTGACGGTTTAGTGTCAGCGATGAAGGCTTTTGACATTGAAGCGAATGATGCACTTGATGGAATTGCAAGTAAAATTAATGCGATAGGTAATAGCCAAGCGGTCAGTAATAATGATATTGTTGAATTTTTAACTCGTTCATCTTCGGCAATGAAAGAGGCAAACAACACATTGGATGAAACTATCGCACTTGGCACGGCAGCTACAGAAATCACAAGAGATGCCTCATCTGTCGGTAACGCCCTAAAAACGATTTCCATGCGCATTCGCGGGTATGATGAACAAACCGAAGAATTTATCGGCGGCATAGAAGTATTAAACGGCGAAATCGCAAGTTTAACCAGAACCGCAAGCGTACCAGGCGGAATTTCATTATTTAAAGATAAAGATAAAACAGAATTTAAGTCAACAACTGAATTGTTGAGAGATATTTCTAATATCTATGATGAACTTACAGATAAACAGCAGGCAGAGATTTGCCTGTGTGTATAGAAATATGCACATAGTACACATTTAATGGCAGGTAATGCGTAAAGCCTTGTACTACAATAGCGGAGAAATCACGCTATGAAAGTGCGAAAGCAGAAATAACACAAGGATGGCATACGGTCAAAAACCTAAGTGCTGAAATAATTGCTGTTCTTGCCGCGAAGCATCCTAACGTAATCTCGCACCACGAGTATCAGTCGAGGATGAACGTTCAGAGACTATCCCGCGAAAGTGGCGTTAATGTAATAATAAAGGTGGAAATCCTGAATAATTAACGCATTAGGAGTACGGCGCAATCGCAAAGGCGTGGGTGAAAATCCCTTAAATGGAAAAGGTGTGGTCGCTACTCTTTTTTTTGAGTGTGATTAAAAAATAGTCCAATCTTTATAGAAATATAAAGTAAATATTATTTAGCTAAAAGGTGAAGAATGAAGTTTGATAAAGAATATGCAACTCAATATGTTAAAGAAATGAAATATTTATTGAGTTGTGGAATAAAATATAGTTTCGTAAAAACAGTTAATGGAATAACAACATATAAGTACAAGAAAACTCCGGAGCTATTTAGGGCTTTGGAGTCTTTTTATTTGATTGAAAATAGGTGATTGAAAGTGAGTTGCAAGAAATATACATTTGATGATTATTATAAAGAAGCAAAGAAAAGAGAGTTTGAGTTAATTTCAGGTGAAGAAGATTATCAAAACGCTTCTTCTTTAATGAAATATATTTGCCCTAAACACCGAGATAAAGGAATACAGCAAACAACATTAGGTAGATTACTTGAAGGTAAAGGATGTTATTATTGCGGAGTTGAAAAAACAGCAAGTAAAAGAAGAAAACCAATCGAGCAAGAAACAATAGATGAGATAAAAGAATTATGTTGTGAACGTGATTTTGAATTTATTAAAATAGCAAGAGAACAAATGGGTGGAGTAAATAAAATTTGTGTTTATTTTGTTTGCAACAAACATAAAGATAAAGGTGTTCAAATTGTTCCTATCAACAATTTTAGAAGGAACAAAAAGTGTCAATATTGTGTGCATAAAAATTTATCCAAAGAGGATATTGAAAAATTAGTGAATGATAAAATGCCGCAAATAAAAATATTGACCGATTATACTATTTTGAATGATGATATAGAATATTGTTGTACAAAACATAATTATTATGGGCATACCACTCCTGCAAATTTGATAAAAGGACGAGGCTGTTATTATTGTGGGCTTGAAAAATTATCAAAGGAATTTTCGTTGTCAACCGAAGAAGTCGATAGAAAGATTAAGAGTGTGAATCCAAACTTTGAAAGAATTGGCGAATATACATATTCAACATCTCCAATGAAAATGAGGTGCAATAAATGTGGCTATACTTGGTATAAATCTTTGGTTAATTTAAGGTTTTGTCCAAATTGTGAAAAAGAAAAAATGTACAAAGGCGAACATATTATTTTTGATATTCTGCAAGAAGAAGGAATTGATTTTGAAATTCAGAAAAAATATGATGATTGCAGAAATATTCGCCCCTTACCATTTGATTTCTATTTGCCAAAATATAATACTTGTATCGAATACAATGGTGTTCAACATTATAGACCTGTTGATTATTTTGGCGGAGAAGATTCTTATAAGCAACAAGTCAAAAATGATGCTATAAAAAGAGAATATTGTAATAAAAATGGGATTGGATTAATTACAGTTCCTTATAAATATGATACGAAAGAAAAAGTGTCTAATTATATTTTTTCTCAATTAAATTAAAAAAAAGAAAGCTAAATAATATTTAGAGATGTGTTGCGAACATCTTTAATATAATGAAATCTATTAGAGAAACTTGCCGGTAAACGTCAAGGTCAAATCGTTGCAGCTATGCTAAACAATTTCAAGGCTGTAGAAGATTCTCTTAACACTATGAAAGATAGCGCAGGAAGTGCTATGAATGAAATGGGAATCGTCGAGGAAAGTCTTGAATACAAATTTAATTCTCTGAAAGAAACTGCAACAGGAATATTCCAAAACCTATTCCAATCTGATTCTATGGGAGTTGTAATAGAAACTCTGAGTGGAATACTTTGGTTGATTGATAAATTAACAGGAGCTTTAGGATTATTCGGTACTGCAATGGTTGCAATACCAATAGTCGCCTTTATCAAGAACTTCGGTTGCTCCAACAGGAGTATAGCGCTACCCAGAGGCGCTAATTGGTCTATTATGGGAGAGAAATTATCATATTGGCGATAACAACAATTCCATAAGAAGAAAGTTCTAAAATAACAAAAGGAGAAATTGCTTGAAGTCATAATGCTCACTACACCTATATGGTAGCCGAAAAATAAGGCAAATAGTCAAACCGCGTGTACGGGAGTGAGATTTCTACGGCTAAAAAATAATGCCGGACAGATATATAATTGATAACGAGCAGCGCACCTATCAGTCATTTGATTTGGTTATATAATCCGATAGTAGCAATCGTGCAAGCGATGTCGGGATAAAAGCCTTAATGATAGGAACGTTCAGAGGACACCATTCCTTATAGTGGATAAGAGCCATATCTTATTCGCTATTAATGTATGTTCCAACACACAAAAAAAATGACCGCTCGGAATGAACGGTCAAAAATCACTTTTACAATTATTGCAATGCCATTGATTTACGAGTTTACTTGCCGCGAGGATTCCAAAGGTTGCTCCATAAGCAATTTTTTTAGTGGCTGAAATCTTTTTGACACTCGATGAACCACAGTAGGGACATTTTATGCTTTGTGGCATTATCGTTGGTTTCAGATTTTTGAAGAATGTATGTGCACCGCAATTTACGCACAATCCATATTCTGCACTATCATTTATTCTTCTTTTCAAAGATTTATCGCAACCACATTTCGGGCATTTTACATAAGTGAGTCCAACTGTGATTTCTTGAACGCTCATTTCATCACTTCTCCCCCTGCTTTAATTTATATGTAAATTATATCATACATATTTCAAAAATGCAATTAAAACTTCTGGGAATAGCAGGGTCATCAAGTATAAATGCTGTTGCTGGTGCAATGAGGGGGCTTACGACCGAGGAGCAAATTTCGGCATTAGCTACTACAAATTTATCGGAAGTAGAAATGGCATTGGCTCTGCAAAAATCTGGATTGACTGCTGCTACATCTATTGATATTGCAGCACAAGCAGAAGAAGCAAGAGTAAAAGAAGCAAATGCTGTTAAAACATTAGAATCCGCTGCTGCTGATACAACAGCTACTAATGCAAAAATAGGTCTTTCTGCTGCTACTTCTGGTCTTACAACTAAAATAAAAGAATTAGGCGCAGCCATAAAAGCTAACCCTTATATTTTAGTTATTGCTGCTGTAGTTGCACTTGTTGCTGCTGTTGACTTTTACCAAAAAAGAGTTGAACGTGCAACGGAAGCATTAAAAAATAGTTCTGATGAAATCAAAGGTTTGCAAAGTGAGTTAGACGGTCTTAATAATGAATTAAGTACAACACAAAGCAGAATAGAGGAATTACAAGGAAAATCAACTTTAACGATAGTTGAAAAGAACGAGTTAGAGAATCTTAAAAAAACAAATGATGAACTCGAAAGACAAATTGAATTAAAACAGCGATCTATACAAATTGCACAAGGTAAAAATGCAGGTAATTTTGTTAATGCTGTAAATTCAAAGAAAACTGAAAACGGCGGGGACGGTTGGTGGTTTGGTTATCGTAACTATGGAGATTTCAAAACTTCTCCTTACAAAGACAAAGACCATCCAAATCGCCCAGAGTTTAATACAACTGGTAAAAGCGAAGAACAGTATTATATGTTCCAAGTTAGGCTCGAAGATTACCAAGAGGCAGAAGCAAAATATCAAAAAGCATTGCAAGACGGAAATGAGCAAGAAGCAAAGCAGTGGGAAGAAAGAAAGACTGAATTGAACACCGCTATGTCTGGATATGTTTCAGATATGACGGGATATTTAACTGATTTGGGAGAATATGATTATAGCGCTTTATCAGATGATGCAAAAGCAGCAGTAGATTATATCAATGATATACAAAATGCTTATTTAATGGCAACTGGTAATAGTGGAGATTCTGTATTTTCAAACATTTTTAATCAAGGACGATTCGCAGAAGGCAAAAAAGCAATAGATGAATTAAAAGAATCTGGCAAATTAACTGCCGATACACTTGCAAATCTTTATGAGAGCAATAGTGATGTAAAAGCTCTTATTGATAATATGAAACAGGTTGGCTTAATAAATGATACAACGGCAGATACATTTAATTCACTGACTAACCAAATTATCGGTACATCTAACGCTTTGAAACAGGCAAATACGGAATCTATTGATGAATCTAATAATCTATTTACAAGGTTGATGAATGAAACCGGAACTTCTAAAGACCCGTCATTTGTTGAATCTATTGAGAAGTCAATAGAAAAACTCCAAAAGTTACAAGACGCATTAACCAAAGTCGAAAGCGGTACACTTAAAGATAGTGAAAGAATGTCGCTATTCAAGACATTCCCACAATTAACCGCTTATGCTAATAATTTAAGTGAAGGCATAAAACACGTTACCGAGTCAATGCGTGGTGACATTGTAGAGAAATTCAGCGACCAAATTTCAAAATTCAATGAACAAGGCGCGAGTGCAAGTGAAATCGCACAATTAGAAGCGTATCAGAAAACGGTTTTAGGAATTGCCGACGCTGTTGTAACTACTCAAAATGCGCTATCCTCAATGCAAACCGTATTCCAAGATTTAGACAAAATCGTTAAAGACTATAACGAAAATCAATACTTTAGCCTTGAATCACTTGAAAAATTAAGTTCAAGTAGCGGTCAAAAGTATCTACAATATCTTACTTACGAAAACGGGCAATTAAAGGTTAATGAAGAAGCCTATAAAAAGTTAGTGTTAGCGCAAATTGACGAAATTGAAACTAAAGCTACACTACAGGCTACAACAGACCTTGAATCATTATCGTCTGAAACTGCGGCGAAGGAATATCTTGCAAAGGTGAACATTGAGCTTGCGGATTCACAACTCACAGCGGCACAAGCGGCGTTCCAATATGCTCTTGCATTAAAACTTGCCGAAGGTGGAAACGTAGCAAAAGCGGCACAAAAGGTAGCTGATAACCTTAACACATTAAGAAACATTTTCGCTTCTGCAAGGGAACAGGCGAAATCTTATAGTGGTGCTATGCTTGGTGCGGCAACTGCGACCGACAAGAAAGCAAAGGCTTCTGAAAAGGCAAAAGACGCATTAGAAAAGGAAAAGACCGCTTTAGAACATAGCAAAGAAGCTCTCGAACAAGAGAAAAAGGCACTTGAAAAGAATAAGAGTGAATACGAAAAGGCTAAAAACGCAATTCAATCGCTAATCGAATGGACACAAAAATACATCAAGCAAATCAAAGAAAACGAAATAAAAGCGTTAGAGGAACAAAAGAAAAAGTTTGATGAAGTTATCGAAAAGCGGAAAGAACAGTTACAAGCCGAAAAGGATTTGCACGAATATGAGAAGTCTTTGAGCGAGAAACAAAACACTCTTGCTTCAAATACACTAAAGGCGGCGAGTGCAAGCCTTGACGATTCTGCGGCTGGTAAGAAAACCTATAAGAAAGCGCAGGAAGAATACAAAACAAGTCAAACCGATTTACAAGACTTTTTGTATGAACACGAAATCGAGGTACGAGAACAGGCGTTAGACAAGCTGAAAGAAGATACTGACAAATCATATCAAGACCAAATTGATAAGATACAAGAATTTCTAAATGATGAAGTCAAAATGTATCGTGAAGCCTGTTCAATGATAGATAATGATAATGGTACTCTGTATGGAAAATTACTTGAATACTGTTTGAATTATACTACAACTGGACGTGCAGAGTTCGACCATATGTGGACAGAAGCGAAGTCTGCTATGGATAAGTACAATACCGCAAACCTTTCTACTATTGACCTGATAAATGATTTACAGGGTAGAATATATGATGTTGACAGTGCAATAGATACATTGACTACCAACATTGAAACCTATGAAAATAGGATTTCTAACCTTAAAAATCAGATTGACGATTTGAAAGACGCAGCTATTGAAGCTAAAAACGCTATTGACGTTGCTAATTCTACTCCGTTAAATCCTGACCCAACAAACGGCAAAACAAGTTTCTGGGTGAATTATAACGGCAAGAAATATGAAACTGGTTATAATTATAATGGAGATACAAAAGGTAATCGCCTATTAGCTGCGAGTGAACTAACAAAACTTATTGCAAAAGACGTTAGCGGATTTGAAAATTATGGTTTAAGTCAAGTTCAAGCGTTGCTTGGAGTTGGTGGCAATGAAACAGGTCATAAATGGACTTATAAATTCGACGGAAAAACATACGAATCGAGAGCCGCAACAAAAACACTCGCTGTTGCCGATATTCGTTCGCAACTTGCTAAAAAATATGGAAATTCAAGTTTCGTGCTCGACCAAGTTTATGGCAAAATTACAGGATATGCAGAAGGCACAAAATCCGCAACTGGTGGCTTGCATATTGTCGATGAAGAAGGATTATTTTCTGAATTTATTCCATATCAAATTGGCAAAGGTCGGTATTCATTCTTGCCGGAAGGAAATCCTGTGTTCAGTAAAGCTATGACTAATACATTATTTGATTTTGCAAAAGACCCTGCTGAATTTGCGAACTCTGTCCGCGATAATTCATCTAATGATTTTAACGGAGATATTAATTTAGTCAACAATATTTACGGTGATGTTGATGAACGTATGCTTAATAAATTGGAAAAGAAAGAAAAAGAATTAATTGATAAAGCAAAAAGTGAAATGATAGAAACTATATTGAAAGGTAGAAAATGGAGATAAAATGTGAAGCCCTCTCGGAAACGGGAGGGCAATAATATTGGAGGTGATTAAATGTTAAGAGGGTGTAGTTTTGTTTATGCCGGAAAAGATTCAAATGATTATGACTTACAATTATTTTATGTAGATAATTCTACAAAGAGATTTACAAGCGGTGGAGGCTACGAAATGTTGGCAACAACTCTACCTCCTAAAGCAAAAACCCTTTTATATGGATTGGATTATTCGGCAGAGCCGTTAAAATTTAATATAGAAATTTTGAATCCTCATGGCGCAATCACCCAAAATGAACTCATTGAAATTAAAGATTGGCTATTCGGTCAAGATGGATGGAAAAAATTTTATATAGATGACAATGATTTTAGCGGATTACACTTAAATTGTCTTTTGATACCAAAAGAAGATATTGTTGATTCATCAGGCTACAGAGGGTTAGAATGCGAAGTTGTTAATGATAGCCCGTTTTGGTATGCAGAGGATAAAGTGATTACATATACAAAAAGCGATTTTAATTCATTAACAAATAGTGGTTCTAATGTGCCAGAGAGTGGAAAAGTTATGCTAACTGTAAATATTGAAACTCAAAGCCCAGATTATGTTTATCCTACTCTTAAATTCTTAGCGACATCAAATGATTTTAATAATTACTCTCATTTTACGATGAATATTCATAATGAAAAAACAGATTATGAATCAGATTTTTTTATTGGTTTTGGATTGGGAAAAAGCAACAAAGAATTTACAGTAGATTGCGAATATGGTACTTGTGAGGTGGACAATGAATTAGTGATACCTGCATTAAATACTGCATATGATTTCTTTTATTTAGAACGTGGAGAAAACACTATTTCTGTAAACGTAAAACCAAACGGTGTTTATGCGCCGCCGAGTTACTTATCAATTATCTATACTCCATGTGTAAGGGTCGGTGGTTTCTAATGAAGTTCAAAGAAAAAGCGCCGACGTTATATGTTTATTCCCCTAATAGAACTACTATATTAGGTGTAATTCCTCAACCAATGCACTTAAATATTAATTATAGGTTTAATACGTTTTCGCAAATGAGTTTTGAAATTTATAAATATTATTATAATAGCAAAATTGGAAAATGGGTTAAAAATCCAGTATATAATGAGATTGAAAAAAATAATCTTATCAAAATACCTAATGATAATCCAGTGTATTCATATAAAGCAAGAGAATTATATGATGATGATGAATACGACATTGACAGAAATCAGGATGGAACTGCGAATTATGATAATCAACCTGTAAGAACAAAAAACGAAGAAAATTCAAGTAGTGCTTTATTCTATAATCCATATATTAATCATTGTACTTTGCAACCTGAAATTGAGTTATTCGATGTTGGTTCGTGGAGTGGATATGGTTGGAAATGGTACGGGAAAATATTTGAAGGTTCTGACGAACATGGAAATAATTATCCGCGTGCCGCTGGATATGTTGTAGACACTGATAATATAGCGGAACTTGCAAATGAAGCATATTTTCCTGTTGAAGTTGGAGATATTATAGCTATGGGCTGCCAACAAAACAGTAACTATAAGTTTATTAAGGGTGCTACTAAGCGTAGATTTGCATTTTGTCCATTCTTTTATTCAGAAGCAAATTCAAGTTCATGCGTGCATATGGGCATATATACAGACTCAGAAGATTCTACAAATTATTATCAACAACCAATAGGAAGATACAGAATAAAAGATGGTGATTTAGGAAAATACACTTATATTGTTAATGGAGAAACAAAAACAAAATATAATAAAACTGGATATGTTAGATTCAAAGGGAAAGATGTATCAGACCATTCGGGCGGTGTTTATTATGCTCCCGGAGGAAATAATATAAAAATTATAAGCGGAGAAAAAAGATGTAAAAGTATTGGGCTAAAAACAAATACAGTTACGATTCAACATGGTATTCCGTGGTGGGTAATCACTAATATAGAAGAAGAAAAAAGCGGAGCAAATCCAGTTAAGAAAGTTACTGCCTATTCATATGAATATACATTAACCAATAGAACTTTTTCCGTAGAAGAAACGACAATGCCACTTTATATTCCGGACAATATACCTAAATTAGTTAATGGCGGCGATTTCCCAATAGATAGATGGAAAGACACATCTACGAGCACACCTGTTGCTTGGAATGGAGTGCAACGAATGAAACGAGGACTTATCAACCAAATTTTAGACAATTTATCTGGTTGGAAAGTAAAATATGTTTCTGATGGAATTTGTACAAGATATAGGCAAGTAGAAGATGTCGATAATGCAAATATTTATACTTATTTAATGAATACAATTCAGAAAAAATATCAATGTTATATTATTTTTGATACAGAGAATTTATATATAAACATCGTTAAACAATCAGATATAATATATAATTCATCAAATAAATCAAATGTTATGTTATCATGGAGAAACGCATTAAAATCAATGAAAATTAAAGATGTTGACGATAATTATGCAACAGCATTAAAAGTTCATTCGGAGGAAGATACTTATGGTTTAGGCTTAGTAAATCCAAATGGAACTGATGTTATTTATAATTTTAATAATGTTTTGAGTAAACTTGAATATGTTGCAGATTCAAACCATACACACAATGGTGCTCCATATACATTAAGAGAACTTGTCGAAAGTTATCAAACTCAAATTACAAATTCAACAACTGTAAATAATTATCGTAGTGCCGCCAAAGATTTAATCAAAAATAGCATAAAACTTGTAGAAGGAAAAGTTCAACTTTCTGAAATGCTAACCGGATATTTAACGGAAGTTGATAAAAATAATGTTTTAGTTAAATCTAAATGTGAAGTTGACAAAAATTTGTCTGGTGGGCAAAGAGTTGGTTGGGATTATGCGGATGAAGTTCCAGAAGTCCCACCTATTTCAAGCGATTTCGTTAATGGAGTATGGTCTTATTCAAGTGGTACTACAAATCATTCTCATAGAGAATCAAATACAAGTACGACATTAGTAAGAGATTGTTGGGCTTCTCGTGAAAACTATGAAATGATTAAAAAAGCAGCAGAAAACTATTGGGAAGCATATGACGCTGTAATTACTTATGAAACAAATTTTGCAGAAAGCACAGAAATCATGCGGAAGATTGCTCTAAAATTTTCTTTGAATATAAATACGTTAAGAGAAAATTTTGAATCAAACAATAGTGACGGAACGCCTACGAACGGCTATATTCCTATATTTACGCCGACAGAAGCTCTTGAATTATATAAATATATATATGAAGCTGATTGGACAAATGAATTTATTACATTTAATGAAGAATTTTCTGCCGATGACATTTATGATACATTAGTTGATTTGTATAATACCGCATACTCAGAAATGGCTAATATTTACAGCAAACCTACATATGATTTTGAATCTGATATTGCGAACATAACTCGCATTCCAGAAATGAAAAAACAATGCGGAAATCTGTTTTTGGGAAGCAATCTATATATTTTTAATGAAAAATGGGTAGAACCTATTTTGCTTGAAATAAAATATGATTATGAGAGTTTTGATACTTCTCCAATGGTATTTACAACAGATTATAATAGAAAGCCAAAAGAAATGCGCTTTTATGAGTTGTTTTCTACTATACAACAAGTTTCTGTGACAACACCAACTTATACATTTGATGAATAGAAAGGAGGAAACAAATGGACGTAATTACAAAAAGCAAAAATTTCGCTTTGTATTCAAATAAAGTAAACAGTCATGCCAGAATGTATATTACACAAGGAGAATATGCTACACCTCTTGCTACATTTACACTTTATGATGGTGATTCAGTATTTAATTTAACAGGAATACAAAATTCTTCTATTTTATGTTCCGTTTACTTAACAAACAACATAAATCGCGCAGTTACTTTGCCCGTAACAATAGTAGACGCTGCGGCTGGAAAAATCACCGTTGCAACAACGCAGGAATTAACAGCCACATATGATGGGAATGGATTTGATTGTTATGTTCAAATAGTTTCACAAAGTACACTAAGAAAGTGGTCTGGAATGAAAATATTCGTTCAACCAGACCCAACATTGGATATAATCGCTCAATCTCCGAACGCTCAAACACTTATTGACGCTCTTAATAAATTGGCGCTGATTAATGGTGGCACAGGCACGGTAACGGTTGACGACGCATTATCTACATCAAGTGCAAATCCCGTTCAAAATAAAAAGATAACCGCTAAAATAAATGAAATTGATGAATATTTATCTGGTCATTCATTTATGTATGACACATATGGAAGGATATTTTCTTATACAGACGCAACAGTTATTAATTCTTCGCACTTTAGTAATAAACAGGTTGCTGAAACCAACGGATGTTATGTTTGGTTATGTAAAAAGGTTACTTCCGTTCAATCTGGTGCTTTACCGGACGCGCAGTATATTCGTCAAATCATTTATGAAGGAAGCGACGCGAGTAATTTAACATTGGCTTCTGAATATCAATCCGTTAATTTAAGAGTTGGAAGATGGAATCACTCAGTATTTTATATGTTGGCTACATTAGCATATCTTTATAATAACACATTAAAAACAGGTGACGCATATTCAAAAACTGATTCTGATAGTAGATATAGAAAAACTTCAACAAAAATTACTATTGATGATTTTGCAACTGCTCTTGCAAATTTAATCAATGGAAAAGCTGATTCAGCAAATGTATATACAAAAACTGAATCAGATAATAAATATGAATTATTAGGTCATAAAATTCAGTCGAACAATCCGATTTCTTCAAGCAGGCAAACAACAACTGCCGATAACGCAAACTATCCATCTGTGGCAGCATTAAAAACTTTTATTTTTAACAATTTCTATACAATGGCAGAAATTGATAATTTATTAGATGGCGTTTTAGACGCAGATGATGATGAAAGCATTGTTTCTTTGTTGGCTAATAAACTTGATAAAACAGATGGTTCTGTAAAAACAAATCATATCAATACAGGAGCGGTAACGGAAGAAAAACTTGCCACCGCATTGTCAACAAAAATTAATGCAAAAATAAATACTTCAAATGCCGTCAAGTTTGTGAGTAACGAGTCTTTAGATAATTGTACTCTTTCAGATACAATTTATTATGTTCGTACAACAAGTATGAGTGGAGTTAATGGTAATCATATTGTTGTTTGTGTAAGCGCGACAAACCAAAGAACTCAATATCTGTTTGCACAAGAGGGCGGTATTCAATACAGAAAACAAGTGAAATCTGGTGGTGCTTTTGGTGATTGGGGTAGTTGGACAAAACTTGCGACAACTGCAACAACAACACAATTATCAGACGCAATTATCGCATTAAATACCGCAGTTGAATCCTTACAGCAAAATGCAATTATGAAAGCACAAGGTGCTGTAATTGAAAGCTATATCAATGACGGCGCAGTAACAGAAGCTAAACTTGCTACGGAACTGTCTAATAAAATCAACGGTAAAATCAATTCTTCCGAAGCGATTAAATATCAATATACAACCTCTTTGGATAATTGCACATCACAAGATACTATATACAAATATTATGGTTATGATATGCAAGGATTCACTGGCAATCATTTGGTTTTATGTTTAACAACAGCTAATTCAAAAACAACGCAAGTCTTATTTTCGTCAAAAGGTTTGATTCAATACAGAACAAAGGAATATCAAGGTGAATATTCAGAATGGAAAGAAGTTGCAACAACCTCACAAACAACTGCATTATCATCTTCACTTTCGGCGTTAAGGCAAAGAGTTACTGATTTAGAAAATACAACGATAACCAAAACGCAAGGCGCGGTAATTGAAGATTATATCAACAATGGTGCTGTAACAAAGAATAAACTTGCTCCCGCATTAAAAGCAGAATTAGATGATAAACTTAGTACAACATCTGGTGTCATATTTGTCAACAGTCAAAACGCTAATGAATGTTTAGCTCAAAACACATTATATGTTTTGCAAACAGAAATTGATGGGCATATTCAAAATACCCATACATTAATCTGTTCAAAAGATATTGATAATAGAGCGCAATATCGCTTTTCCGTCGATGGAGGATTTGAGTACCGCACTCAGGAAGGACTTGTTCAAGAAGGCAACCCGTGGAGTGAATGGAAAGCATTTGCTACGAGTGGTGCGCTGTCTGATGTAGCAACGTCATTATCAGAGAATTATTATACAATAACTCAGATTGATAATGCTTTGAATGTAATTAATACAGCAATTTCTAATCTTAATTCTACCGTAGAGTTTAAGGCAAATAAGGTATCGGATATTGATTCAAGCACTTTTGTTGCAACTGCGGAGGAAACGCAATACCCTTCTGTTGGGGCGATTAAGCGTTTGGTAAATTCTCAAATTTATCGCAAAGCAGAGATAGATACTCAACTTGGAACACATATTCACAATGCCGAATTATGGTATGGACTTCCTGTTACTGTTGGATTTGATAATTATAAAATTCCTGTTGCCGTTATTGAGGGAAATCTTATCAATAAGAGTATGATTTCAAATAATAGCATTACTACTCTTTATATTGCTGCTAACGTTACAGAGGTAGCAAGTGACATTCTTGATGGTTCAAACATTGCTACAATTTATGTTGATATGGATTATAATGATGGCGCAATACTGTTAGAAAATGTAGAAGGCTTGGAAAATGTTGATAATGTTTATTATAAAGACGGCAATTATAACTTTAATAAATATTTAGCAAAAGCTCTTGCTTATATTAGAAGTCTTATTGTTAATTTGAATGGTGTTTCTCAAAGAATCGAAGCGAAAGCTGATGCTGCTACAGATTATGTTTTGTCTGTTACATTACCTTCTTCATCTTGGGTAACTGGAAATGGTAGATTTACACAAGAAATTGACATTTCTTCACTTCACACAATCACAGCGAATACAAGAGTGGATGTAGATATTGATTCAACAGCCTACAATCAGCTTGTAAGTGATGGCTGTTCTGCAATCTATGTAGAAACAGATGTTACCAACGATGTCGTTTCATTAGTTGCCGTTGCGCTTACAAATAAACCAACAGCAAATGTTACTGTGCAGTTGACATTAACAGAAGTAGTGAGGGTGAGCAGTCAATGAAATTAGGGTTTTATTTACTTTTTCACACTCAAAAACGGAGGATTTGCGGAGGTGATGATTTATGGTAAGCGTGAAATTATTTGATAAATATGGAAACGAAATAGACCATCTTACTCAATGGGATATAAATGTTACATTGAAAATTTATGGTTTCAATTATGAGATTGCACCGGTTTGCCATTTTGCAAAAAGATACGATAAAGTAGCTTACACAACAACCTCTGAATTGTCCAATGGGACGGTATCTGTTATAGTGCCTAATATTTTACTCGGAGAAGAAAATCCAAAATGCAACCCAATTAAACTATATGTATTTTTATATGAATCGGAGTTAAATACTGGTCGAACATTATATGAAGTCGATTTGCCGATTGTGCCCAAGCCAAGACCTCTTGACTATGAGTATGAAGATAATAGAGAAATTATAATCTTATCAGAATTAAAGGTTCGTCTTGAATCATTAGTCGCAAGAACTGAGGAAACAATCGGAACTAAATTCGATAACCTTGAAAATTCATATCATGCTAAAATCACAGAAATCAAGGGAGAAATCGCAGAAGATGTTAATAATCTTAACCGTCAAATTATAAATAGCAACACCGCATTAATATCAGAGATTCAGCAAAGTAAAAGCCAATTAAATTCTGAAATTAACGAATCAAAAGAAATACTTTCTTCTGATATTACAAATTCCAGAAATACGCTTGAGGCTGATATTCAAAATGCGCTTGATTCAATGATACACGGAATAAGGGACGGTAGCCCAAAAGGAGTTTTTTCTTCTGTCGGTGATTTGGAAAACAAGCCATCAGGAATATATTTGTTAAGTAATAGCAATGATGTGAATAATGGTTATATTTATTATTGGGATGGAGAACATCTTTCTGATAGGCTGCTTTATTATGCAGGAATTGTAATAAACAACGGTTCTATAACATATGAAAAACTTGCCGAAGAAGTAAAAAAGAGATTCGGTGTGTTTATGGATTATATTTTAGAAGCAGATAGATGGATTAACGGCAAACAAGAAGTAGATATTTCAGACACTTATACCGTAACTACAAAAACAGTGGTAAATGTTGAAATTAGTACAATGGCAAATATTCAAATGTTGAATGATGATTGTTCCGCAATTTACATTACAACTAACGAAGAAAATGATGGCGAACTTTTAGCTCATTATGTAGGCAATAAACCAACAAGTGATATTACCGTACAATTAAATATAGTTGAAACATATTGATAACACCGCAGTTCGAGAGGACTGCGGTTGTTTTATATTAGAGAAAGGAAGATGACAAATGATTAAATTTATGATTTGGAGGTGGGCTTATGAGCGTACTTCGAGGTAGAGCTGCCCACGCCGCATCGCCCTCTCAGGAGGATAATCGTATTTTTGATACACAATCAAAAGCAAACGCTTATTTGATTACTCCTAATGCAAAAGCAGGACAGGGTGTTAAGATAAAAGATATTGCAACCAATAAATATAAAGCATATATTATTCAAGGTTCAGTTGGCAATTTTGAATATAAACCTATGGGTGCAGGAGATTATATCGGAAATGCTTTGCCATCAGTTGCAGATGGAGATGTAGATACCAATTACTTTATTTATGATAGCGAAGAAGGGATTTATAAGCATCATCGCTTCAATGGTACTACTTATGTATTGGTGAGTGGAAATTCATATAGTAAAACTGATATGAATGAAATGCTTAAAGAATATGGTGTTAGCATTGAGTTAAACGGAAACGAAATCTCATTATTGAATGAAGATGGGGATGCTTTAGGAGATACTGTTACTATTCCAACACAAGGTCTTACAAATATTAAAGCACAGGTAGTCAATGAGATTGAAGATGGTGAAACTGTTGCATATTTGGAAATTTATGATAATCAAGAAGCAACTGGCGACCCGATTACCAGATGCAAATTACCCGCAGGAACAGGAACGGCTTCTGATGGATATTCTGTTAGATTGTATAACCGTACAGGTAAATCAACAACATTTACAACGTCTGCTAACGGCACAACAAACGTCACTATTTCGTTCCACGAAAATGACCCCGATGGCGTTCAGACTTCACAGAGCGGTAATATTTCTGTATATTATAAAGATTCAGAAGAAACTGATAGTGCATATAGATTACTTCGCGCAATGACAATTCCACAAGATACTAATACCGATATTGATGTTACAAGGTTACTTGCGGCGGGAAAAACAACAAATGTTAGAGTTACTGCTTATGGTACTGATAATACAAACATTAAAACATTAACATTTAATATTAAGTGTGTCGAAATCTCAATTTCATCTGCAAGTTCTGATTTTCCGAACAATGATTTATCACATTCTGTATTTACTGGAAATACTAATTTGAATTTTATTCCAGTTGGTAGTGGTATTCAAAAAATAATGCACATCGAAATTGATGGTTCTGATATTGATGATACACCGTATAGTATCGGCACGGCACATAGAACAACACTCGGACATTCTTTACCAATTACATCGTTAAGTTACGGAGTTCATTATTTGAAGTATTATTTTACAACAGATGAAGGTGCTATATCTAATATTTTGACGAATGTTATTTTTTATAATGATAGTTCCAGCCTTAACCCTATGATTGGTTTAGATAAAAGCGTTAGCACAGTAACTTATGGTGAACCGATAGACGTAAAATTTGTTGCTATAACTCCAAATAGCGATAAGACGGATAGCGTTACTGTTAGTTTATTGGATAACGATAACAATATTATTAAGACTATAACTCAGACCAATGTTTCTCCCATCGAAACACAAACTGTTTCTTTTGATTCAAATGTTTATAATCAAGTTGGTATATATAAAATTAGAGTTCAAACTGGTTCTGTTAGACAGACACACACTATAACTGTAACGGAATTAGATACTGATTATAATATTAACGCAGTAACGAATGGTTTGGTGTATTATTTCAATGCAGCAGGTCACACCAACAGAGATGAGGATAAAGAAGAATTTACTTATGTTTATGATTCTAAAAATATTTATGCCGAAAATACTGATTTTAACTGGACATCAAATGGTTATGTAAATACACAGTATGGTACTGCATTAAGAATTAACGGTGCGGCAAGGCATACTATTCAATTACCGATTTTCACATCGAGTTTCACAAATAAAGATAATGTTGAAATTAAATTAGATACTTCGACATCTGCTACGCCAACAACAAATGGTCGTACTATTGAGTTCGATTATTGCGTACCCAATGCAACTGATGATAGCGCAATTATCATTGATTGTGCTAATACGACAAACGCACAGGCAGAAAAGTTTATTGGTATTAAGATTACTCCACTAACTTGCTGTGTTAAATCAAATAATATGCAAGCTGGAACAATTAGTAATGGATTTATTACCGATGAGGAATATATCGCAGCCGCTTATTTACAAAAAGAAGCAAAGATTCATTTGTCTTTTGTTATCGAGGGATTAAATACACAAGCAAGTGGAAAACAAGCCGTAAACATTTATGTAAATGGTAAGTATGCTAATAGTATTCCGTATATTACAACAGACAGTTTCTCTCATAATAAAGTTATTACTATTGGTAGTGATAATGCGGTTGTAGATATTTACAACATTAGGGCTTATAATCGTTCTCTAACAAGAGCAGAAATTCAGCAGAATTATATTGCCGCACAAGGTACTATTGCTGATAAATTGGCTTTAGCTGCCTTTAATGATGTGTGCGACGATAACGGTGTAGTTGATTATTCAAAAGCTATTAAGAGATATAGATGTCTAAAATTAAAGGGTGAAACATCACCATCAAAATCATCTCGTAGATATGCTGGTGTAACTTTGACAATGCCGGATAGTGACACCAACAATACAAATGGTTATTTAACTTTGCTAAATTTGAATGGCACTAATCCTAACTATACGCCAAACTTATCTCCCGATGATGAAGATTATATCGGAAAATATTATTGCTCAAACAAAGTACAAGGAACATCATCTCAAAGATTTATTAGAAAGAATTACAAAGTTTATCTTGTTGATGATAATGGAGTTAAGGTAAAATTCCCACTAAAAGGTTATTCTGACGGAACATTTGTTTATGATTCAAGTAAAAAGAATCTTGCAAACTCAATTCCAGAAAGTACATTGTGCTTTAAAATGGACTATATGTCAAAAGACCACGCCAATTCATATAATGCAAATATGGCTGACAGTATGTTTAGTGAGCCTACTCCTGCCCAAGTTGCAGACCCAAGAGTTCAAAACACGGTTTATGGCTTTAGTTGTTTATTGTTTATTGAGAATCCCGACACCGGTGAAATAACATTTGCAGGAGATGGTATGCTTAATAATGATAAAGGTAATGCTGATTCTTTTGGGTTAAAAACTTCTGGAGATAGTGGAGCGACAACTAAAAAGCAAAAATGGGAGTTTTTGAATAACACAGAAGATATTTGTAATTTTAAGACAGATAGGCTTCAAGCCGTTAAGCCAAATGGCGATAAAGCTGTACTTGCTGCGCTTGAGTCTTGTTATCCTGACCAGGGCGACCTTGAAGAAGCTGGATTAACACCAAATTATGATTATATTCAAGTATTATTTACTTGGGTGTGTCAAAGAGCAAACTTCTGGGACGAGCAAGATGCAACATTAAAGGCAATTAAACGTCAAAGATTTATCAATGAGTTTAGTAGGCACTTCAATGTAAATCACGCTTTAACATATTATTGTTTTATTTATTTTGTAGCTTTGGTTGATAACCGAGCTAAAAATATGTTTTTGAAGTGTGAAGATGTAACCGCTGAACATCTTGTATTTACTGGGGAACAAACTTGTCTTGCTGATTGTATTGATAGTAACGGTAACGTTGATGTTGATGCAATAGATTGGGAAAACTCAACATTTGCTGTTTGGTACACGGATTTGTATGACCTTGATAGTTGCTTTGGAGCAGAAAACTCTGGGTATTTAAGAATACCTTATTATGCTAATTGGGATTATGTCATTTCCGTAGATAACAACAATGTACCTCTTTACGGTTTCAATGGTTATCAGTCAAGATTGTGGCTAATGGTAGAAGATGCTATGCCAAGTGCGATTAAAACTCAATTCCAAGCACTTGCTTCAAGTGAAAAACTTACATACCAAAACTTTTATAATCAGCAGATTACAAATGGTATTAAATTGATGTGTGAAGCTATTGCAAATACAGATATGGAATATAAGTATAATGCCCCGTGGATTTTAGGATATACAAATGAAAACAATCAATTTATTTATACTTCCGATTATAAGTATATGCAGAGAGAAAGAGAATTGCAAAAAGCATCATTTATGTATCAACGTTCACAGCTTGTATATTCACAATTCCAAACAAAGCAGTTTAATAATGACCACATTGCTTTTCGTTCTGCGGTTTCAAGTGATTCCGTTCTTCCAATTATCATTAAAGCAATGCAATATATTTATCCGGCAATCGGATTAAATGCAATTCAAACCGAAGAATATTCATATCCAGATAACGGTACATTATTACTTGCGCCAAATACTGAAACCACTATTAGCAGAACCATAGGCTCTACTGATAACATATTTGTTTATTCTGCAAGCAATCTTACTAAACTTGATATTTCAAACTTTCAACCGTATGAAATCAATATTAGCAATGGTAAAAATCTAAGAGAACTAATTTTAGGTAAAGAAACGGGTTCTTATACATTTAATCCAGGAACATTGAATTTTGCAGGTTGCCCAATGCTTGAAGTTTTAAACATTGGTGGTTGTCAAAGCGAAACAGGAATTGATTTATCTGACAAAAATGCAATCAGAGAGATTTATGCTAAGAATAGTAAGGTTACTGATATTGTATTGCCAAATGGCGGATTGCTAACTACATTACACCTGCCGGATTCATTAACAAAACTTGTATTAAAGAATCAATCGCAACTTAATGATTATACTTGTCAGGGTTATAGCCACATTACATATTTGGATATTGAAAATACTTCCGGTATTCCTGTATTTGATGTTGTATTAGAGTGTATTGATAATTTAAGAAGTTTGAGATTGGTTGGCATTGACGAAAATCTTGGAAATGATGATAACGATATTCTTCATTTCTTGTTGAGTGATGAAATTAGAGGTAAATATTTAGATGCCAATGGTGTTACAAGTAGCGACACCACAAAATTACCTTATATTTCTGGAACAATTAGAGTTAATAGAATTGGTAGTAACTTAAAAGAACGTATTGAGGTGGCATATCCGGATTTAACAATTTCTTCACCATCTGTTTACACTCAATACACAGTAGAGTTTAAAGTTGATGGTAATACTGTTGATACTGCCGAAGCTGATACTTATAATAATTTTACTGTATCTTATAACGAAGATGGTACGCTCGATTCGTTCCCATATAAACCTTCTGTTAATTCACATCATTATTTATTTAAACAATGGGTTCTTAGAACACCAGCCGGTGGAAGTGTTACCGCAATAGTTACCGATAATACAATATCCAATATTGAATCTAATATTGTAGCGACGGCTGAGTTCTACGATTGCACCTTGCCATCAAGTCCAAGAGAGGTTTCTTCTGGTGGTTATCTGTATTGGAATACATATGCTGATGGCGATAACGCAGATAGGACTAAGAGTGCATATAGCACAGCCGAATTTTATGCTTTATGTATGGGCAATGTAATAGAAGAACAAGCGAATGGATATTTTACAGTTGGTAGCAGCCAAATCAGAATTGATTTATTAGACCCCAACTTCTCAAATGGTCGTATCATTTTTGATATTGTGGCTTTGCAACATTATGAGTTGTCTGCTCATCCAGGACAATTTGCAAATATTGTATTTGCTTGTCATGAAACCGCTGGAAGTCAACAAATGAACACGAGTAATACTAATGTTGGCGGTTGGAATAACAGTAAAATGCGTTCCTGGTTGAATACTACTGTATGGGCTAAATTACCCGCGACAACCAGAGCTATGATTTCTTCCGTTAATATTATGGCTTCTTCTGGTAATGCTACATCTAATCCAAATAATATGCTAACTTCTGTGGATAATTTGTTCTTATTCTCAATTAGGGAAGTATTCAATGATAGAAGTTATGATGTTTATAAATTGGAAGTTAATGAAAATGGTAATCCTGATTATTATTCGTTCCCATTCTTTGTGAATAACAATACAGGTGGCTACCGTATTAAATATGCTCCAAACTCTACGTCAGCACAATGGTGGTGGTTACGCACCCCTGAGCCGTCCAACTCCGGCAATTTCCGCTGTGTCGGCAACAACGGCAACAGCTCCAATTTCGGCGCCATTACCGGCAGTGGTGTTGTGTTCGGCTTCTGCATTGGCATCCCTCAATCTTCCTAATCTTAATGGTATGAGGTAAATAAATGAATAAATCTTTATTTATATGCAGTTATGAGGTGATACGTCCGAAAGGCGTATCGCCTCTTTTATACTATGGGAGGGATAGATAAATGAGTGTATTGAGTTCGATGCGGAAAGTATCATATGTTGAGTTTTTGAAACAAACATCAGCGTTAGCATCTGAAATTCGTGAATGGGCGCACTCACAAAGTCCTAAAGACAGAGAATTTGGAGTTAAGAAATTGTATGAACTTGCGGAAGATGCTTACGTAGAGGCTTTTAGTGCCAACAATTTTTATCCTAATACCGTAGATGCTATTAATTATAGAATACAGCATTTCAAATTAGCACAAGCTCATTTACATAGTTTTAATGCACAATTATCGCTATTGCGGCAGGGCGCAAAAACACAGAAAAACACATTAAAAATTTCAAACAAAAAGGTGAAAAGATGGTGCAATTATTCTGAGTTTGCATTGAAGCTATTAAAAGGTGTTATTGATAAAGATAAACAAAAACGCGCTAAATTATTAGATGAATAAGCAATCACTATAAAACGGGTTACAAGTTATATTGTATGTGTTCGTTGTTGAGGCTGGTGTTGTGTCATGAGCCGTCCAACTCCAACAATTTCCGCAATGTCAACAACAACGGCAACAGCAACAATAACAACGCCAATAACAACAATGGTGTTGTGTTCGGATTCCGTGCCAAATGATAATTCATAATAGCAAGTGAGAATTTGTTAGAATTATCTTAAAAGATATAAAGTAACTGCCTTATTAGTGTTTGATGAATGAATAATAAGGGATGAATAGTGAAAATACTTCTTATGGCACAGAAGGAACTTGCAACCCTTCTGCTATATGGTAGATAAATTATTTCCAATCTCCAATCAACTCTATTTGCGTTGGTATTGGGAAAAGATTGGGAACATAAAGGAAAGAACAATGGATAAATATAACAATTTTGACTGGGTATTTTCTTATGACCATTTATTAAAATCTGCTGATTTATGTAAAAGAAATGTGTATTGGAAAGCCAGCGTTCAAAATTTTATGTATGAAAAAGATTTTAACGTAAGTGTTATACATAATGAATTGATACAAAATCGTTTTCGAGTAAAACATAAACATAAATTTAGTTTATATGAGCGCGGCAAGAAAAGAAAAATTCAAAGTGTCCATATTCGAGAAAGAGTTGTTCAAAGGTGTTTATGTGATTACTGCTTGACACCTCTTTTAGAACCAACACTTTGTTATGATAATTGCGCTTCACAAAAGAATAAAGGCATTAGTTTTGCTATCAATAGAGTAAAAAGGCATTTGCAAAAGTATTATCGCAAATATGGGAATGATGGATATGTATTATTATTTGATTATTCCAATTATTTTGGAAGTATAGACCACGAAATGATTATGAATAATGTAAAGAAATATGTTACAGAT